>Ga0209467_1000756_pt1 | contig 36909 bp, 39 predicted proteins | sample Higcelwee11metaG_FD_187175 | JGI IMG/M metagenome (GOLD analysis project Ga0209467, IMG submission 187175) | Freshwater pond sediment microbial communities from the University of Edinburgh, under environmental carbon perturbations - High... | ecosystem: Environmental > Aquatic > Freshwater >... | reverse complement strand
CTTCCATTACATAATCCTTTTCTGCTTTTTCAAAAACGGGCAGTAGAGAGTCGAATTCGGATTTTGTGAGACCCGTCATAGATATCATGGCAGAAGGATTTTTGATTGTAGTTTCATAAAAAATCATGAGGGAGGCTCCATTATAGAATTAAAAAACAATCAAACTGCCAGCATGTTTGCTGACAATGAAAGATAATTATTATTTCCGAAAATGTCTAATATAGTATTTAACATAAATACCGAACACAGGGGGATTTTAAAATAAAGGAAAATGAAACGGTATTAAACCAGTTTATCCACGCCGCCCAGATGGAGGAATTAAAAGGCGTTAACAAAAAAGGCTGATTGACTCTGAATATGGGATTTAAGCCATTTTACAAGATCTTTATGGCTGGAATCAAAAGTCTGCATTGTTTCTGTTTCAATCTTTTCAAGCTCCTCAAGCGCCTTAGCGCAGGTCAGCTTGACATCCGCCTTGTATCCTTTTATAACTTTCTCAGGATCAATTCCAGAAAGGCATTCTAAATGCGCTTTAAACTCAGGCGCACATCCCGGCTTTTCATTGAAATTTCGCACAAGAATTCTTTGGGCCAGCATCCTCACCCTATTGCTTTGAAAACTTTGGGTCGCTTGATACCTTTTTTTTTCTTCTGTTTTATGAAAAATTGCAATCTCTTTTTTATCCTGAAATGAAAAAAAACCACCCTGATACAAATCTGCATCAAGATCTATATCAGGCACCTGGGGATATTTAAAATTTCGGTGAAAACTGACAGTTTTATTAAAACCGGACATGTTCTCTTTGATAAAATCCAGATTCCGCATGCACGCTGTATGCGATTTGGGTAAAAGTTTCTCCCAAAAACGATCCAGAACAGGCAAAATAAACAACTGATCGCCCGGTTTTTTTCGTATTGCAATAAGATCATATACCCCAAGCGCCTCATCTACCTGGTCAAACATTCCTTCCTTATCCAAACGAATCCACAGACTTTGATTCTTATAGGGTACAGACCCACCGACACAAACCACAGGGGCCATATAGTTGCACTCTGCACCAAATGAGACGGATATCATAAGGGCTAAGTCCATTCCGTACGCCTTAGACAATTTTGAACTTTGAAGATTGTCCATTCGTTCAAGATCAGCCCTTTTGTCAAAGAAGCCCTGGACATATGACCAGATTTCTCCATACTTTGAAAACGCCTTTGCAAGACCGACAACAGACTCAACATCATTCATGGCTTGATGAGCCCTGCCCGAAGTCGTAAATTTATTTTGCCGGGTCAAATGCTCAAGCTTCATTGTTGGCTGCCCTTTTTCGAGCACAGGCCAGGAAAGTGCATGGGTGCAGAAAAGATAGTATATCAATGTGACCGGCAGCATATCCATCCGGCTACACCCGTTGGCAAACTGATGCGAATACGGATCCAATAGATTACGATAAAAAAGAAAACGTAAGAATTCGTCATCAAATCCAAGGGAATTATATCCTATGCTGATGGTCTGCGGCGTGTTCAAAAGAGAATGAATTTTTAATGCGGCATGGTACTCGCTGATACCGACCTCAAGTATTTCAGCATCAAGTCTATGCGTAAGAAACGCTCCTGGAGAGGGCACAATATCATCGCGGAGGCGAATGACAATATCCTCCCTGCCGATCTCATTTAAAGACATATCCGTGCGAATACACGCAAAGGTCAGCACCTGGTCAAAGGCCGGATTCAGCCCGGATGTTTCGATATCATAGAATAGAAGCGTCTGCATTATGTTAAAATTTAAAAAGGGAAAGCAAACACAAACTTGCTTCCCCTTTAATATTTTGAATACGTAAAAACGCTGGTATATTTATCTCTTTGAGAACTGGAAGCTGGCTCTTGCTCCCTTTTTACCATATTTTTTACGTTCTTTTTGTCTGGCGTCTCTGGTAAGAAAACCCGCAGATTTGAGAACACCACGCAGATCCGGATCAGATAAAACAAGTGCCTTGGAAACGCCTTGACGAATGGCACCTGCCTGACCGGTATGACCACCGCCCATCACTGTGATTTTAACATCAAAGGCATCACTTTTATCAGTCAGAATCAGGGGAGAAGTCAACACATTCCTGTTTACCGGGATATCAAAATAATCATCCAAATCTCGGTCATTAACAATAATCTTCCCTGTACCAGGCAGAAGCCACACTTTGGCCACAGAATTTTTCCGCTTACCTGTTGCGTAAAATTGGTTTGAACTTTCCATTGATCGTATCACGTCCTTATGTATTAGAATTCGACAACCTGAGGCTTCTGGGCAGCATGGGGATGCTGATCGCCTGCATAAACAAATAATTTTTTGCCAAGTTTACGGCCCAGCCTGTTTTTCGGAAGCATCCCACGAACAGCCTTTATTAAAACATCTTCAGGTTTTTTCCCAAGCATCTCTTTGGCCGTCTGGGCTTTGATTCCTCCGATATAACCGGAATGACGGTAATAGGTTTTCTGTCCCATTTTATTTCCGGTCAGACGAACCTTGTCCGCATTGACAACAATCACCCAGTCACCTGTATCAACATGAGGGGTGTAAAGTGGGTTATGTTTACCCCGGATTCTATACGCTATCTGGGAAGCAAGCCGCCCAAGCACTTGGTCTTTTGCATCAACGACGCACCAGGTCTCTTTATTGTCAGATCTTTTCGCACTGTATGTATATTTTTCCAATGTTGTTCTCCATGCTCCTCTAAATAAACGCAATCGGGTATAACTACATAATTTCGTTTTTAAAGTCAAGCATTTTTATAATTCTATCTGTTTTTCTTCTTTCTGATTTGATCCCCTTGAAAAAAAAGATTTTTCCTTCTTGACAGGTTCCATTTTACTGGATGTCTTACACGATATGTCCGCATTAAGCACCCACCGTTTTCGACAATCAAGTCCTGGCATACAACTTTTCTTGCGCAGGAACCGGTTGCCAGAATGATCAATTCATTAGAGGCAATCAACTCTCCTTTAAAGCTGCCGCCAATGGTCAGACTGGATACCTTTGTCAAATTTGAGTTAACCTCACCATCCTGGGCAATAATTACAACATCCCCATTAATTGTGCCCTTTACCTGTCCTTTGATGATCAGTTTCCCACAACTTTCTATGGAGCCGTCAATCTTGAGTTCCTTATCAATAATGCTTAATTTTTTTTGTATTTTTTCTCACAACGGCTACCTCCTTACAAAGCACTTAACGTTTGAAAATCCGTATCAATCCTGTTTGTTTTTTCTCGTATCTCGTATCAAAGGTAGTTTTAGATAACAGTTTTTCCTTTTCGTCAAATATAAATACGGAAGCGGTGACAAAATCCTTCAGCGGCGTCGGGGTGTTGATGGTCAGCTGAATGGCTTTAAAATTGGAAATGGAAAAAGAATGACCTTTATTATAGGGTCCGGGAACACCGCCTTTCATAATTGAAGCCTTGGGTATCACACCACCCACTTGTCAGGTGTGGCACCTTCGGGTTTGAGTACACAGAAAATCCGACCGGATAGTTCCTTGGATTCCTTTGTAGTCTTTCTGATAACAAACCGAACAACGACATCCTGGGCATTTCTACCCGATGAAAGGGAAAATGATCCAAAACTTACGTTGGGCAACGCGTCAGGCAATTGCTCTACCGACGGATCAGTGTTGTCAACGGATTGGGATCGACTTGGTGCCGAATTTTTGTCATCCAGCTCAACACGCTCATCTTTATCGATCTCCAAATCAGGCGTTGCATCTGTGGACAAAAATTCGATGGCATCTTTTTTCCCCTTCATGCCTGAACGCTCTTCTTGCTTGGGAGGATCCTGACCAATCTTTCCGGCAAGGGTCAACGCCTCAAGTTCACCTGTGTTGCCTGTCACCACCAACCGGGCCATGAGAAGCTCTTTGTCACTGGTCAAACGGTCTACTTTTTTTTGAAAAACGCCCTGGGAACTCTTTAATTGAACAGTTTGATGATTCGCTTTGGAATAAAGCCGATAAAAAGTAACAGTACCCCCCCTGCCAGACTGATTACCCCAAGAAAATAAACAAGAACTTTCAGAAAAGCTCCGGATCTTATTTCACCGAAATCATTAATGATCAGAATATTATTTTCCTTGCGCGTTTTATGCGGCCTGGGCTTTATTCTGGCTATTTCCATTTCCAGTTCTCTCGAAAGATCTTCCATTCTCCATCCTGTCTGACAAGCTTGAGCGCTTTTCTTCCCTGGGGTGATAATTTGATTGTGCTGATTATTTACTCTCTTTTTTCCAAATTCAAATGCCGGTATGCATTTTCGGATGCTTTTCTCCCACTGGAAGTGCGCAGCGTAAGACCGATTTTCAATAAATAGGGCTCCACCACATCCACCAAGGTGTCAGTCTCTTCCTGCAGCGTCGCTGAAATGGCTTCGATCCCAACAGGGCCGCCGTTGTAAAAGCGGATAATCGTTTCAAGATAATTGCGGTCCAAAGGTGTCAACCCAAGGTCATCAATGCCTTCCAGATATAGGGCCTCCTGGACGCCCTTAGCTGTCATAAGCCCCTGGTGCCTGACCATGGCATAATCCCGGACCCGCTTAAGAAGCCTGTTGGCAATTCTAGGTGTTCCTCGAGATCTTTTCGCAAGCTCCCAAGCACCGTCATCTGTTATACGGGTTTTTAAAAGCAGGGCTGACCGCTGAATAATCACCGTTAACTCTTCAACAGAATAAAAATCAAGGGTACGAAATATGCCAAAACGATCCCGTAGCGGTGCAGACAAGAGCCCCACCCGCGTGGTGGCCCCGATGAGTACAAACTGTTTAAGCCGGTACCTGTGGCTCCTGGCATGAATTCCTTTGTCAAAGACAAAATCCACGGCAAAATCTTCCATGGCAGGATAAAGGAACTCTTCCACCACTTTGGGGATCCTGTGAATTTCGTCCACAAAAAGGATGTCACCCTCCCCCAAATTGGTCAGAATCCCCACAAGGTCCCCGCCTTTTTCCAGGGTTGGACCGGAGGTCACGGTCAGATCTTTTCCCATTTCATGTGCAATAATGTGGGATACTGTTGTTTTTCCGAGCCCGGGAGGGCCGTGAAACAGGATGTGATCCAAAGGCTCCCTGCGCATTTTTGCTGCCTGAATGGCAATCTTGAGTGTTTCCACGGCTGCGGTCTGTCCCACATAATCATCAAAGCAAGCGGGACGAAGGGATACGATCTCCTGGGAATGATCTTCGATTTTCAGCTTTTCCGAAACCACGCCCTTTTTATCTGAACTATAGCTTAAAATATTCCCGTCAACCGTCATCTGGTCTCCTGATAAATTTCGTCGAACAGGTCTTCAGGGGAATTGATACCTGGATTTTTTTCAAGGGCTTGCTTTATCATTCTTCTTGCCGAAGAGGCAGAGTGTCCAAGCTGTTCAGTGAGAACCTCAAGCACCTGTCTGACCATCATCTGCTTTCCTTCAGGAACAAAATCCTGCGGTTCTGTTGACCCAAGGTCAGACCCAGGGTTTTGGGACGCGGCAAACCCCAGAACCTTTCCGTTAAGGGTGGCGACAATTTTTTCCGCTGTTCTTTTTCCGATCCCTGTCAATTGTGACAAAAAGGCAGTATCTCGGTCTTCAATAGCTCTGGCAACCTTGGATACCGGTTTTGTCAACGCCTTTATTGCCTTCATGGGACCAATGGCGGCCACTGTGATGAACAACTGAAAAAACTCTTTGTCATCCGGAGTCAGAAACCCGATGAGCACGGGTTTAGGTTGCCGCTCTGTGACATGGTAATAAATATACAGCGCTATTGTTTGATCGGCTTGGGATTTTTCCATGCATATAGAGAGGGTAATAGTGTCCAAAAGGACCTCATAACCGATATGGCCAACCAGCAGAATAATGCCGTCCGCCTCCTTGCGAAGAATCTTACCTTCAAGATAAGCGATCATATTTAAATCCTTGCACCCCAATCCCCCCATACCGGAAAAGCCCGGTTAATGCCATTCCAAGGGCATCTGAAGCGTGAAAAGGACGAATGGGTTCATGATGATTTAATAAGTGGCGAACGGCACGTTCCACTTGATACTTATTCGCACTACCATTCCCTGAAATCACCTTTTTAACTTCCCTGACAGCCACCTCACGAATTTGGACTCCCGCCTTGAAAGCCGCTAGAATCAACACCCCTGAGACTTTACCCAGCATAATACCCGCCCCCGGGTATTTCTCAAGGGAGTAACTGTCTTCAATCACGACAAAATCCGGCTGCTGTTCAAGTAGCAAGGATTTCGTGTTCCGATAAATTTGCTCAAGTCTGACCGGCGTGGATTCACCGGCATCTGTGGAAATGCTGCCAAAAGAATATCCGGCAATATGACGCCCCTGCCCTTCAATGACTCCAATGCCGGTTCCGGCAAGGCCGGGGTCAATGCCTATGATTTTCATATCCTATTTTCATAACCAGGGGATAACGCAATCAGTTGATCTTTTTAAGCTTTTCACTGGCATACTTGGCTTCCTGGGAATTGGGATACCGTGTGATCAACTCTTTGAGAATCAGTTTAGCATTGGCCTTTTCACCAAGGGCTATAAATGCATATCCCTGCTTAAGCCGCGCAGCCGCATTTTTATTGGAATTTGGATAATTCTCAAGTACTTTCTGATATTCCAGAATGGCCTTTTCGTACCATTTTTCAGCATAATAAGAATCGGCAATCCAAAATCTCGCATTGTCTGCATTTTTAGAATCCGGGTATTTGCTGATGAAATTCTCAAACTGGAGCCTTGCGTTTTCCAGGTCTCCCTGGTCAAACAGCTTTTTCGCATAGCTGTACAAACCGTCCTCGGTATCCGGTATCTCACCGGCCACAGAATCATTGTTCTGCCCAGGCGATCCTGGCACACTAGGCTCAAACCCCATATGTTTTTCCAGGGCAACTATCTTTTCATAATTCCTGGAAACGGCATTGTCCAAACGCTCCAGCATTTTTTCCAGACTTTCTTGACGTTCCTGTCCATTTATACCGGACTTGTAACGCACCTCTTCAAGCTGGCCCAGATTTTTGTGAAAGTCGTCCTTAAGCTGCTGAATATCATACTTCATCTCAGCATAATTCTCACGAGCGGTTTTGGAAAACTCATCCACCAGCTGTTTAAGGTGCCCAAGGTCATCGGTATTGGTCTCATCAAGCGTATTCCGGCGGCTGTTATTCTGCTCTATAACCGCCACCCGGGTCTCCAGAACCTCATACTGATTGGGTGTCACGCAACCCGCTATGAATACCATGGCTGCAAGGCAGGGATAAAAACGCAAAGGGTTCATTTGATACGAAATCCGAAAATAGTTAAATTAAGATATGGGTACAGACAGGCAATCCCGCCTGTCTGTACCCGTCAAACACTTATAAGAAAGATACCCCACGAAAATGGGTTATCTTGCCTATACCTCTTTACTTGATCACAAACTGTGCACGTCTGTTAATGCGGTAAGCCTCTTCGTTGGATGCCGGATCCAGAGGTTTTTCTTCTCCATAGCTCACTGTACTCAGACGATCGGCTGAAACGCCTAAATCCACAAGATAAGTTTTGGCGGCGTTGGCACGTCTTTCACCCAAGGCCAAGTTGTAAACCGTGGTCCCACGGTCGTCACAATGACCTTCAATCATTACAGTATCAGAGGGATTGGCCTGGAGCCAATCCGCCTTTTCCCGCAGCAAATCCTTAGCTTCATCGGTAAGCGCAGAGCTGTCAAAGTCAAACAAAACGTTCTGATTCAGAAACCGAGATTTGGCATCGGCAATCTGGCCCTGCTGCTGATCTTGAAGCTGCTGGGCTCTGAGCCTTTCAGCTTCAAGACGTTCAGCCTCAAGACGGGCAGCTCTTTCCGCATCCGTCTCGCCAGCTTCTCCCTGGTATGCACCACTATCCGGACTCGCCGCTTTTGGCTTTGAACAAGAGACCATGGTTAAAAGTCCTGCCACCAGTACTGCCATCATAACATTCATCAACACTTGTCTTTTCATCTTACTTCTCCTTTTTTTAATTTACCTTTAACTACCACTCTATTTATGCTTCCTACTCAGATGAGAAACCTGTGTCACCTGACCAATCTGGTTCACTCTGGATACCGGACATGGAAATGAGTTGGCGCTGATCTGTACCGGCTGCGGTCATAACAAACAAACGAGCCCTTCCACCATTCCTGGTGGATTTAAAGACGATCAGGCTGCCGTCCGGAGACCAGCAGGGATCTTCGTTATCACCCTGCCCTGCGGTCAACTGCACGGAATCACCAATATGTGAGTCAACAGATATCACAAAAATATTAATTCTATCTTTTTGAATCCCCACATAGGCAATCTTTTTTCCATCCGGAGACCATGCCGGACTGGCATTATATTTTCCGGTAAATGTGATGCGCTGTGCCTCTCCCGAATCCAACCCCTGAATATAAATCTGTGGATTGCCGGACCGGGAGGAGGTAAAAGCGATCTTTCTGCCGTCCGGAGAAAATTTAGGCGACACATTAGCCCCCCAACTATTGGTAACTCTTTTAGTAATTTCTCCTTTACTGGTCAACAAATATATTTCCTGATTCCCTGAAAAACTTAGCGTTGCGGCAAGAGCAAGCTTCCCGGGCATCCAGTCCGGAGAAATATTAATCCCTGCATAATTCACAACGGCCCCCAGGTTGTTGTTAATGTTTTTTATAAAAATATCAGGTTTTCCCTTGGCGTAGGAGACGTAAGCCAGCCACTGCCCATTATAGGACCACGCCGGGGACAATGAAATAGTTTTATGGTTGGTCATCTGTCGGGGATTAAATCCGTCAAAATCACAAGAAAAAATCTCTTTATTTCCATTGACGGTGGAAACAAAGGCTATTTTTGATCCAAAAACCCCGAAATTTCCAGTCAGTGCTTTGGCAACTTCCGCGCAGAACCTATGAATCATGGCCCGGAGCTGGGTAGAGGGTCCGGTGTATACTTTTCCCACCAGAAGCTTTGTATTAAAGGTATCCATGAGCCGAAGCTGCAATTTGATCTGGCCGTTACTTTCTTCTATGCCGGCTGTTACGAGAAGTTCCGCACCGATACCTGTCCAGTCTTTGAAATTGATCTCACCAAGCTGAATGCCTGATTTGGCAGGATTGGATAAAAAGGCCATCGGGTCCATAACTTTCAGATATCCTGTAAAATCAAGCCCTGCTTTCAGGATCTGTTCACCCTTAACACCTGCGATCACCTCGGCCTCATGGCCGCTGAAAGCCTTGAACGACGTCACGGCAATAGGCGTTTTGTTTAAAAAGGGTTTTGAAATACTGATATAATCATAAGTTTTTGCAAAGGCTTGGACAGAGAGGAGAACGATAATTGCCCATATCCGGGTTACCTTGTACAGCATATGCAAGCATTCGTTTTGTTTCATTAAATCACCTGTTTAATATTATTAGGATTATTTAAGCCCCTGAGGGGAGAACCCTAACACCAGTTCATAAGAGGTCATTCCCTTGGGCAGTTCCGGCAGGGGATTTGCCCGTTGTATCGCTTTTTTAGCGGATTCATCCAAATAATTGTTTCCTGATCGGGTTTCAAATGAAATATCCCTGATATCACCACTTTTTAATATTTTTATAAAAATTCTGACTTCAAGATTCTTATTGATTCCGGCCATGGCGTCATTGAAAACCCAATTCTGTTCAATGGCGGACTTAATCACCATCTGATACAGCGTTAAAGGACCGGCCTCACCAATACCCCCGCCGCTCCCAAGGCCAGAAGGATCAACACCAGAAGGACCAGCGCCCCACCCGCTCCCGACGCCTGAAGCACCAACGCCCGAACCGCTTCCGATGCCTGAAGCGCCAGCGGCCCTATTGCCGCCGGAATTTGTACCCTGGGCACCATTCCCCCTTGAGGCAACCGAGGCCTTCATCCGATCCAAGGCCTTTCTAAGCTGGGTCTGATTCTGTTTTTCAAGTTTTTCAGCAGATTCTTTCTGGGCCTTTGCCAGATCTTGTTCTAACTTCTTTTTTTTAGCTGCTTTAGCTGCTTCCGCTTGCTTTTTTTTCTTTTCAGCAGATTCTTTCTGGGCCTTTGCCAGATCTTGTTCTAACTTCTTTTTTTTAGCTGCTTTAGCTGCTTCCGCTTGCTTTTTTTTCTTTTCAGCAGATTCTTTCTGGGCCTTTGCCAGATCTTGTTCTAACTTCTTTTTTTTAACTTCTTCCGCTTGCTTTTTTTTCTTTAAAACAAGTTCTTCTTTTAGCGATTCTTTCTCGACAACAGGTTCTTCTTTTGGCGGTTCTTTTTCTACAACCGGTTCTTCTTTTGCCGATTCTTTCTCGACAACCGGTTCTTCTTTTGCCGATTCTTTCTCGACAACCGGTTCTTCTTTTGGCGATTCTTCCTCTACAACAGGTTCTTCTTTTGCCGATTCATCTTCTCTTGCCGCGATCAGATCTTTAAGATTATCGGGCTTTGATTGCAGGCCTCCGTCAGGTTTGATTGTCGGGACTTCTGCTTCAGCCGATTCAGCGGGCTGGGAAACGTCTGAAACAGCATCAGGGTTGACCATATCTGCGTTATCACCAGCCGACGCATCAAGAGGCTTAGATGATTTTTTTGAACCGTGGAGCTTGGCCGCAGGGGAAGCCCCGGGAGCAAACGCAACCAAATCCACAGTAATAACTTTGGGTTTGGGTGCAGAAAACTGAAAATCATTTAGAAAAAACAGACTGATAAAAAAAACTGCATGGCAAATCAGAGATAGGAGGCAAACGAGAAAAAAATCTCCGGGGCCGTTACTGTTAGGCTCACTGATATATCTTCGCCTGTTTTTCATTTGAAACCGGATATTCATCAGACGCCATCAACCAGCTTGCTTTTCATCCTCAGGCAGGGTGATCATGCCGAGGCTCGGGACACCGGCTTTTTTAATCTGGGACATGATGCTGACTACCACACCATAGGGCACTTTTTTATCTGCCTTGAGGTAAACAGTCTTCTTATCCAGATTCTCCATGACCGCTTGAAGCTTTTCTGTCAGAAATCCAACGCTTATCTCCTGCTCGTTTATATATACTTTCATATCAGCATCAATGGAGATAATCAAATTCTGCTCATCCGTGGGCAACGATTGGGCTGTTGCCGTGGGCAGATTAACATTCACGCCCTGAACCATCATAGGCGTCGTAACCATAAAAATTATCAGCAAAACCAGCATGACATCCACAAACGGTGTCACGTTGATTTCAGACATTAAGGAGTCGTCTCCTGATCCAACCTGCATTTAAGCCTCCAGCTTTTTAAGAACATCCCGTTCAATAATATTCAAAAGATCCGAAGAAAAACTTTGTAATTCTGAATTCAGTACCCGTGTGCGGTCATTAAAATAGTTATATGCAATAACTGCTGGAATTGCCACAGCAAGGCCGGCTGCAGTGGCCACTAGGGCCTCGGAAATACCGGGAGCCACAACAGCAAGGCTGGCAGAACCTGAAAGCCCGATCCCCTGGAAGGTGCTCATGATACCCCACACCGTACCAAACAGGCCGATAAAAGGTGCGGTATTTCCGGCTGTTGCCAAAAAGGAAATCAACTGAGTTAATCGTCGGTTTTCTACATTAATGGCCCGGTTAAGCGTACGTTTGACACTTCCCATGGTCTGAAAAGTTGACCCGGAATTTTTTTTTGAGGCAAGATTTTCCTTATTTTCGGTTCTTGAAGCTTCCATATAAGCCGCAATAAAGATCCGGCCCAGGGGACTGGAACGAAGCATCTTGGCCTTAGAAAAAGCATCGGCCAGGGTCCGACACTGCCAAAACACTTCGGTAAAATCAGCAGAATCCTTGAATGACTTTCTAACATACCGAAATTTTATGAAAATAATAGACCAGGAGATAATAGAAAAAAACAGCAGCAGCAACATGATAAACTTTACAACTGGCCCGGCATTGGTAATCATATATAACAAGCCGACTGATTCAGTGGTCATAAATCCATCCTTAAACTATGGTAACACCTTGGCAAACATAACAGATAAACAAACATAAATCCACCTCGTGTTTGGGCCAAAAGTCACCCACTTGCGTTGCGGCGTTGCAAAAAAATTCGCATCTGGGCTACGTTTCGCCCAAACACGAGGTTTAATTTCAGATACTACATATGCCAATACCGGCCCTCACGTCAATAAAAAAAGGCCCCCTTGCCTTGAACAAAGGGGCTTAATATCATCAGGTCACATCATGGCCGGACAAATACGCTCATGGTGTCTCATAATTGACTACATCATACCGCCCATTCCGCCGCCCATTCCGCCGCCCATTCCGCCGCCCATTCCGCCGCCGCCGCCTGGATTTTCTTCAGGTTTTTCGGCAATCATGGCTTCGGTCGTCAGCATGATAGAGGCCACAGAGGCTGCGTTCTGCAGGGCAAAACGAACCACTTTTTTAGGATCAATAACACCGGCTTCAATAAGATCTTCGTATACGTCGGTTCTGGCGTTGTATCCAAATGCGCCTTTACCTTCTTTAACTTTGTTGATGACAACAGAGCCCTCAACACCTGCGTTGTCAGCAATTTTGCGCAAAGGCCATTCAATGGCTCTTGCAATAACCTGGACACCTAGTTTCTCTTCGCCTTCCACGTCAAGGGAATCAAGGTCAGGAATACATCTAACCAGAGCCACGCCGCCGCCGGGGACAATACCTTCTTCAACAGCTGCACGGGTTGCATTCAAAGCATCCTCAACCCGGGCTTTCTTCTCTTTCATTTCTGTTTCCGTGGCAGCACCGACATTAATTACAGCCACCCCACCAACCAGTTTGGCCATACGTTCCTGCAGTTTTTCACGGTCATAATCAGAAGAAGTTTCATCAATCTGGGCACGAAGCTGTTTCACACGAGCTTCAAGGGCTTCTCTGGATCCTGCACCGTCAACAATAGTGGTATTGTCTTTGTCAATGGTGATCGTCTTGGCCTGGCCAAGATCCTGGAGGGTAACGTTTTCCAGTTTGAGACCGATCTCTTCGGAAACAACCTGACCACCGGTGAGGATAGCGATATCTTCCAGCATAGCCTTTCTTCTGTCACCGAAACCGGGCGCTTTAACAGCAGCCACATTCAGGGTGCCGCGCAACTTGTTGACAACCAGAGTGGCCAAGGCTTCACCCTCAACATCTTCTGCAATAATTACAAGGGGTTTACCTGTTTTTGCAATATCTTCCAGTACAGGAAGCAGATCTTTCATGGAGGATACTTTTTTATCACAGATCAGGACATAGGGGCCGTCCAAAGCCGCAACCATTTTTTCAGTATTGGTTGCGAAATAAGGTGAAAGATATCCACGGTCAAACTGCATACCTTCAACAACATCCAGAGTGGTATCCATGGATTTGGCTTCTTCAACGGTGATAACACCTTCCTTGCCGACTTTATCCATGGCTTCGGCAATGATGTTACCAATGGTTTCATCATTGTTGGCGGAAATGGTTCCGACCTGGGCAATTTCATTCTGATCTTTGGTGGGTTTGGCAAGCTTTTCAAGGCTTTCAACGATCTTAGCAACAGCTTTGTCAATACCTCTTTTAATACCCATGGGGTTGTTGCCGGCAACAACCATGCGCTGCCCTTCTTCGTAGATGGCACGGGCAAGAACAGTGGCGGTGGTGGTACCGTCACCCGCCATATCAGAAGTTTTTGAAGCCACCTCTTTAACCATCTGAGCGCCCATGTTTTCAAACTTATCTTCGAGCTCAATCTCTTTGGCAACAGTTACACCGTCTTTGGTAACATTGGGAGATCCCCAGGATTTTTCAATAACAACATTTCTTCCCTTGGGACCAAGGGTAACCGTTACTGCGTCGGCAAGCGCCTGAACGCCTTTAAGCATAGCTTCACGTGCTTTGGCATCGTACTTAATTTCTTTAGCCATTCTATTTTATCTCCATCAAAATCTTTAAATTATTTAAATTATATTGAAGTATATATTATATTTAAACGCAACACCCTGAAATGATGTTTCAGGACAAAGCAGACATTACTCAACAATACCCAGCACATCGTCCTGGCGCATGATCAGATAATCAACGCCGTCAATTTTGACTTCCGTGCCACCGTATTTACTGAACAATACGCGATCACCGACTTTCACATCCATGGGAAGAAGCTTTCCGTCTTCACCCATACGTCCGTTACCGGTTGAAACCACTTTCCCTTCGGCGGGTTTTTCCTTTGCTGTATCCGGAATAATGATACCGCCTTTGGTTTTTTCATCTTCTTTAACACGTTCAACAAGAATTCTGTCGCTCAATGGTCTTAAACTCATGATACAATTCTCCTTTAATTATAAATAGTTGCGCATTTGAATTTTATTTTTGAATTAAGTCAACTTGTTAAGCAGATCGCCATCTACTTGGAATCTGATTTGAAAGCTGGCTTTTCTGATTTTGCTGATGATTGTTCTTTAGGCTTGGAACCTGAATTGGCTCCGCCGTAATCCGTTACATACCATCCGGATCCTTTAAGATGAAAGGTGCTTTGGGAAATAATCTTTTTTAGTTTACCATTGCACCTGGGACAAACTTCCAGGGGGGACTCCGAAATTTTTTGAAAAACCTCTTTTAAATGTCCACACCTGCTACATTGGTACTCGTAAACCGGCATTTTGGCTATTCCTTCATTCTAAATTACTGAAACCGCTTCTTTTGCGGGACTCCTTGCTTGAAAGACAGAACTAAAGTAACAAGTCTTTTTTCCTTGTCAAGGATGGTCCTTAAAATTTTTAAGGACCTCTTCATTTAGATCTTTCAATACCATTATGAATAAAATTCAAAGACTTGTGACATGCCTGGCACTGTTTTGGGCACAATAATATCATGGGTAATCCCATGTACTTTTTTTTCTTCTTCAAGGGTTACTTCCGCTTCACAGGCATTTTCATAGCGATGTTCAAAGCGTGCAAAGCGTACCACATGAACAAGCTCATGAACCAAAATATACAAAAGAAACGGCTCAAGACCAATTTGGGGTTTTTCTGCAACAAAAGAAATAATCGCAGGGTCCTGAATACAAACATGGTAGAGACTAAAGACCGAAGAGCCTAACGAAAGATCCTGTCGCCGGCCTTCATATTTAAGCACCTGGGCAAAGGGGCCTTCCACCCGTTCATGCGGAAGCAGATCCCTGGCGGTTTTAATATCATATCTGTTTTTAAGCCATTGAGAGGAAGACAATTTAAAATAATTGTACACCACCTCCTCGGCCCGAAGTGCTGCTGTTGCCACCTGCTCAAGTTCACTCTCATTAAAAAACCGTGTCATTTACACGCCTTCCCCATGAAACAAAAGAATGGACACTTAATTTAAAACTATGCTATAGTCAAAATTTAGCAAATCAAATGACCGTTTTACAGATTTCAAAGGAGGTGATTTTTTTGGGTAGCGTTATAAAAAAGAGAAGAAAAAAAATGCGCAAGCATAAACATAGAAAGCTCCTTGCCAAAACCAGGCATCAAAGAAAGAAAAAATAGGTTCTAAAGAAACTGGATTCGCCTTTTTCTTTCCTAAGCCCGTGGGGAGTATTGAGTTGTATCAACTCAGCTCAATACTCATACCCCATGTGTCTCAGCCCACAATACGGCCGTTAATCTGAGCTTTTCTTAAAATATTTCATCAACTCGGACTCCGTTGACAATATAACGGTGCTATCCTTATCAAGCGTCTTTGTGTACAGCTCCATGGTTTTCACAAACGCATAGAATTCGGGATCCTGGCCATAGGCGGCGGAATAGATCCGAGTGGCCTGGGCATCGGCCTTTCCCTTTATTTCCTGGGCCTGTTTATACGCCTGGGATTTAATTACCTGCAACTCCTTTTCTTTCTCTCCTCGAATATTGCTGGCCTCTCCTTGCCCCTCTGCCCTGAATTTTTCTGCAATCTGATTTCTTTCGGCAACCATCCGGTTATATACAGAACCTCGAACACTGTCGATATAATTAATTCGCTTAATCTTAACATCCACGATCTGAATTCCGAAATCCGCTAATTTTTCCCGGGCCTGTTTTTCTATTTGGCGGGCAATTTCAGCCCGACCCAAATCCACACGATAACGAACCATCCGTTTAGGGGTATCTTCACCCTCCTTGGCTTCCAGACCCCGGATAGCATCGAACGTATCCATGGGGCGGTCTGTGTTTCTTACACTCTCCACAAGGGGGTATGCGGAAATCAAATCGCGCATGGCCGGATCAATAATATCATCCAGCCTCTTCAGTGCAGAAAATTCATCCTTCACCGTCTGGAAATAGACAACAGGATCACTGATCCGCCACCGGGCAAAAGTATCGACCCAGATATAAGTTTTATCCTTTGTGGGAATCTGTCCCGGATCTCCGTCCCATTCAAGCAAATTTTTAGGAAAATAATTCACCTTCTGGATAAATGGAACTTTGAACTTTAATCCCGGTGTTTTCTTCGCATCACCCATAATACGCCCGAACTGGGTAATAACCACTTGTTCGGTTTCATCTATCACATAGGCAGAATTATACAAAACCAAAGCCGCAATGACTGCAATCGCCAGAAAAACGGCATTCACCCTTCCCATATTACTATTTGCATCTTCCATATTTACTCACCTTTCCGAAGGGTCTGATCTGATAATTTAGCCCCCATATTTACAAACGGCAGCAAATTTTTCTGATCCGAATCAATAATATATTTATTTTCCAGTTTGGGCAGGACTTCAAGCATGGCTTCCAGATACATCCGTTTCCGGGTTACATCCTTTGCCTGGACGTACTCATCATAGATGGCCTTGAATTTGACAGCATCACCCTGGGCACGGTTCACCCGATCAATGGCATACCCTTCGGCATCTTTAATCACACGTTTTGCTTCGCCCCGGGCCAGGGGAATCGCTTTATTGTATTCTTCCCGGGCCTTATATATGGTCTGCTCCTTTTCCTGAATAGCCTGGTTAACTTGATTAAAGGAGGCTTGCACCGGTTCCGGCACGTTGGTCTTTTTCATCTCAATATTAACGATACTGATCCCGGCTTTTGCATTGTCCATTTCCTGTTGGAGCATTTCCTTGGCCGCACTGGCAATCTCTGCACGGCTTGAAATGACCTCATTGATGCTTCTGTCGCCCACAATCATTCTCATCGTTGCTTCGGACATATGCCGTAACAGGGATCGTACCTCTTTTACATTAAAAAGATACTCCCTGGGATCAGATCTGCGGTACTGAATAATCCAGGGCACAACGGCAACATTAAGGTCGCCTGTGAGCATTAAAGATGAATCCTGCCCGGAAGGCTCCGCAGACAAAGGATCGGATCCGCTGCCGTTGTAGGTTTTCAACCCGAACTCTTCGGTTTCAACCTGTCTGACATTCACTTTGGTTACTTTTTCTATGCCTGCGGGCATCTTGAAATTCAGGCCGGGCTGGGCCAGACGATTATACTTTCCGAAACGCTGGATCACCCCAACCTCACTTCGGCCAATGGTGAACACTGTGGAAACACTTATCACTACACCGAGGAGAAGGATTCCCATAAAAAAGATGCCGGAAAATTTAAATCCTTTAATTTTTTTTAACAGATCATCCATTTGGGGCGGCGAAGGCATCCCAGACCCTCCACCCTGTTTCTGTTCATATCTTTTCTGATTTTCTCGAAGTTTTTCCCAATCCCAATTCATAAAATTACATCCTGTTAATGAATAACCAACCTGACAGCATCATTGTGTCGATTGGTTAGCTTGAATATTTATATAGGCAAAATACTACTCTAATTATAAGAATAAAGATTAAAAGGCAATATTTATTTGGAACACCCCCTGCTGCAAAGGGTATCAAATAAGCTTGCAACGTGCTTGGACTGTATACGTACAGATTCCCTATCCTTTAATATTATGTTATGACATTATCGAATCAGTATAAATATATCACTTGATATCACTTGGAAATTAAACATGAACAAAAAAACAGGTACAAGCCATCTGACTCATATCAGCGACATATTGTCGAAGGCTTTGTCAAAATACAAACCACCCCAGGAAACGGAAATCACGAAGATATGGAAAATATGGGATCTATCATTAGGGACCTCCATCGCGCAGAATGCCAAACCTGATACATTTAAGAACGGTCAATTACAGGTAATAGTATCAAGCTCGGTATGGATACACCAACTCAAATTCCTTGAAAAAGAGATGATTGCGAACTTGAATGCACGACTGAACACGGCCTTAATCACACATCTACGGTTTAAAATTGGAGAAATACACTACTGATCGGCTTTTTGGGGGAAAAATATCTGTTTTGCAGCCGGCAAAGGGCTACCGTTACAGCATAGACCCCTTTGTGTTGTGCAGCCAGATCCCACCGGTCTGTTCCGGTGATCGCATCCTTGATATAGGATGCGGCTGCGGTATTATTCCGGTTATCCTGGGATATTGTTTTCCTCAATCCTATATTACCGGCGTTGAAATTCAACCGACACTTGCTGAAATTGCAATAAAAAACATCATCAATAACGAACTTGAACAGACGGTGTCGATTATTAACGAGGATATTAAGAATATCAATCCTGAATCCACAAACGGACCTTTCGACCTTATCCTGTCAAATCCACCGTATAAAAAACATAATACAGGAAGATTAAACCCGGATCGTCAAAAAGCCGTCGCCCGCCACGAGATTACCATGAATATCAAAAACCTTGCAGAAAAAGCAGAAACGCTTCTGGGGAACAACGGCCGATTCATGATAATTTTCCCTTCCGAACGCCTGACAGATATCCATCAGGCAATACAGGCAACATCTATTTATCCGGAGTGGATACGCTATATTCATACCGGACAAAAAAAAGCACCTAAACGTGTAATTTTTTCAGGACGTAAGAATATAAGCGATTCCGAACGAGTTCTGCCGCCCATTTACCTGTCGTCCAACAATATCATGGATATGAATATATTATCCAAACGCATTAATCCTTGACACGTTGATTAAAAGATACTATTTTGCTCGGGTCTATTCGGAGAGGTGACCGAGCTGGCTGAAGGTGCACGCCTGGAAAGCGTGTGTACTCTAACCGGGTACCGGGGGTTCGAATCCCCCCTTCTCCGCCATTTAAAAGGAAAGCTACTGTGATTGCAGTGGCTTTTTTTACTTTATAGCCGATTTTTCGATAATATTCTCATATCATTCATGAATAATAGAATAAAACAAAATAATCTTAAAACCCCTTTTGATATTGTGGAAAACTGTTCACCCCTGTGGAAAAAAATTTTTGCCCAGGCAGTTCGAGATCCTGCTGAACTATGCAGACGTCTGGAAATCTCAAACGAACATGTGGATTTAAATTCCAATTTTCCAATGCTTGTACCTGAACCGTTTTTACAGCGCATCAAGCCCAAAGACCCCCTGGATCCGCTTTTACTTCAGGTCCTTCCCAGAAAGGAAGAATCTGCTGTGAGTCCGGACTTTACAACCGACCCGCTTGGTGAGAATGGGCATTTAAGCCCTGAAGGCACTCTGTCCAAATACCACGGCCGTTCTCTCATCGTAACAGGCAAGGCGTGCAGTATTCACTGCCGTTTCTGCTTCAGGCGGCATCTGCCGCTTCCGGAGATAGAGGAAAACAGCATTTCAAGCGGTTCCGGTATTCATCCGGAAATCATTGCCGCTCGATTTAAGGCTGACCCCACACTCCACGAGGTAATCCTCAGCGGCGGGGATCCCCTGATGTTAAGTGACAGGCAACTTCAGGATCTCATTTTCCACCTTGACCAGGTCCCGGGTATACGAAGAATCAGAATTCATACCAGGATGCCGATTATCATTCCCCAGCGGCTTACTGAAAACCTGCTTAGCTTGCTGAGTAATCATAAACGTTATGGCAAGAGAGCTAAAATGATTGTTGTATTACACGTCAATCATCCCAATGAACTTGATTCCGGGGTTTCCCGTTCAATAGAAGAATTAATGGATTCCGGGTGCATTTTATTAAGCCAAACCGTGCTGTTACGACAGGTGAATGATTCTTTGCCTGTGCTGGCGGAGCTTTTTGAGCGTCTCATTGATTTAGGGGTTATGCCATATTATCTTCATCAGCTTGATCGGGTTGCCGGCGCTGCACATTTTGAAGTCTCACCGGAAGAAGGATGCGACCTGATAACAAAGCTGAGGAGACTGTTGCCGGGATATGCAGTCCCACGCTATGTCAGGGAAATCCCAGGGGAACCGGGTAAAGTTGTGTTAAAATAGCTGATGTTGATTGAGAACATTAGACCTGGCAGCGGAAAATATTTTTCGCCTGTTAAATTGAAACACACGGCTTATTCAGTTCTTCGAGAATTTGCTTGATAACATCATCTGCCTTATCAATGCATACCTGGCAAGTACCCACACGCCTGTGGCCGCCGCCGCCATGTTTAAGCATCAAAGAGCCCACATCAACTCCGGCGGTGTCGTTGATAATACTGTAACCGCAGGTGATCACGATATTCCGGCGCTGGAAGCCCCACATAATCTGCACGGAAATATTAGCCTCGGGAAACAGGCTGTATAAGAGAAACCGGTTGCCTGTATAGATTTCATCCTGCTCCCTTAAGTCAAGGAGGACAACATTTCCTTCCACCCGGCTGTTGTCAAGGAGCATCCGACGGAAGAGCTTGTCCTGTTCAAAGTACCGCACGGTTCGTTCCTTGATATCCGGAATCTCAAGGATTTCCTTATCACTCTTGTTCCGGCAGTAATCAATCATATCCATCATCAAAGCGTAATTGCTGATGCGGTAATCCTTGTAACGCCCCAGACCGGTACGGGGATCCATGATAAAAGACAAAAGAACCCAACCTTCGGGATTGAGAAGTTCCTCTCTTGTAAACCGGGCAGCATCTGATTTATCAACGGCACGGACCAGGTCATCAAGGTGCTGGTTGTTAAAATATCTCAACCCACCATAATACTCGTAAATAACCCGGGCTGTGCTTGGCGCCGAAGGTTCACTGTGTCCTTCAAAAATGCCGAATGCCTTGCGTTTGTCTTCGCTGGAGTGGTGATCAAACCATATACCGCAACCAGGAACGAAAGGAATGTTTGCCAGAATATCGTCGCAAGTTATTTCAATTCTGCCGTCCTGAATATCCTTGGGGTGGACGAATCTAATCTCATCAATGATTCCTTTTTCTTTGAGAATGGCCGCACAGCCAAGGCCATCAAAATCGGATCGGGTAACCAGCCTCATGATGATCTCCTTATTGTTTTGTTGCGAATATTTATAATATTAAGATTAAGATAATGATTCTGGTATATTAGCACAAAACCCACAGGAATCTCAATCATTTTGACATCCGGACGCTAAAAGACAAAAAGCGCTATCCCAGCTCCCGTCCTATTCCGTGATATTCAAAACCGGCTTCTTTGATTTCGTCAGGGTCATACTGGTTTCTACCGTCAAAAATCACCCGTTCTTTCATCAGGGATGCCATCTTTTTAAAATCCGGCTGTCTGAAGGCCTTCCACTCCGTAACCAGAATACATGCATCCGCGCTGTCCAGGGCTGAATACTGGTCTTGGGCAAAACAGATCTTCTCCTGCTCCTGTGCCGGGATCTCCTTTCGGGCCTGATCCATGGCCACGGGGTCATAAACATTAACCCGGGCACCTGCATCCAAAAGGGCTTTAATCAATACACGGGACGAGGCTTCGCGCATATCATCGGTGCCGGGTTTAAAGGCCAGTCCCCAAATGCCGAATGTGCGCCCGGTCAAATCCTGTCCGAATCTATTGATCACCTTGTTTCCCAGCACCTGTTTTTGAAGATTGTTTCTTTCCTCCACCGCATCCAGAAGCGTGGGAACAAATCCTGCATCCTTACCGGTTTTTACAAGGGCTTTGACATCCTTGGGAAAACATGATCCGCCGTATCCGCAGCCCGGGTAAATAAATGAATACCCGATACGCGAATCTGAACCGATCCCCTTGCGCACGTTCTCCACATCCACACCCAACCGTTCGCACAGATTGGCAATCTCATTCATGAATGAAATCTTTGTGGCCAGCATGGAGTTGGCCGCATATTTCGTCATTTCAGCATCTTTGACATTCATGAACAACATTTTGTCCCGGTTTCTTGAAAAAGGTGCGTACAGCCTGCGCATCAGCTTTGCAGCCCGATCGGAATCTGCGCCCACAATAATCCGGTCCGGCTTGAGAAAATCATTAACAGCCGCCCCTTCTTTAAGAAACTCGGGATTGGATACCACGTCAAATTCAATGGCTGCACCCCGGGCCTCAAGTTCTTTGCTGACCTGTGCCCTGACCTTGTCTGCCGTTCCCACGGGTACCGTGGATTTATCCACAATCACGGCGTAATCTTCAATAACGGAACCGATTTGCCGGGCCACTTGCAGCACATACTGCAGATCAGCAGAGCCATCCTGCCCCGGCGGCGTGCCCACGGCAATGAAAAACACATTGCAATCCTTTGCGGCCTGGGCCAGAGAGGTGGTAAAATTCAGCGTGCCTTCCTTATAATTATTAAGGACTATCGACTCAAGTCCCGGTTCATAAATGGGAAGAATCCCTTTTTTCAAGTTATCTATTTTTTCTTTGTCAATATCCACACAAGTGACATGACTTCCCATTTCAGAAAAACATGCACCTGTGACAAGGCCTACATATCCGGTTCCGATAATTGTTAATTTCATTTATTTAGTGATACCTTTCATTATATTGCCCAAACGGCCCCCATGATTTACGGCCTTAGACAAATTGAATCGAGATGAATTGAATATTGTCAGACAATGGATCTGAACCTTTTGCAATGGTAATTAATTCATTTTATAAATTGCTTGTCAACTCAATTTCTTTCTGATAGGGAAAAATAGAAGTGATATTTCCGGCGTTATGTAAAAAACCACATAAATTACTTGTTCGCATTTGTTATTCGGATGACATCGTATTTTTTTTAACAGGGTGATTTAAGAAAAATTACAATTGAAATTTTGGAGGATCTGTTATGAGTAAAAAAGTTGGCGTATTATTAGCAGGGTGTGGCGTATACGACGGCTCTGAAATTCATGAAGCTGTGTTGACAATGCTCTATTTGGATCAAGCCGATGCAGATATTATTTGTATGGCACCGAACATGGAACAATATCATGTCATTGATCATTTATCAGGGACGGAAGCATCCGAAAAAAGAAATGTGTTGGTAGAATCTGCACGGATAGCCCGGGGAAAGATTAAGGACTTAAAAGAGGTTCAAGCAAGCGATATGGATGCCCTCATCATACCAGGTGGTTTTGGTGCTGCCAAAAATTTAAGTGATTTTGCAATTAATAATATTAAGGCTAAGGTTCACCCGGAAGTTCAGCGAATTATAACGGATATGATTGATGGCAAAAAGCCTGTCGGTGCCATTTGTATTGCTCCGGCGACGTTAACGAAGGCAATTGCCGACAAACATCCTGAAGTCACCATTGGAAATGATCTGGGAACCGCAAACGCGATCGAGAAAATGGGCGGCAAGCATGTGGCATGCGCTGTTGATCAGATACATGTAGACCGGAAGAGAAAAATTGTAACAACGCCGGCATATATGCTTGGGCCAAATATTAAAAACGTTGCCATGGGAATTGAAAAATTAGTCACTGAGGTTTTGGCCATGATATAATCCGCATTTTATATATCCCTTAATTGACAAGGCTGTGGGCCGGTTGTATTTTAGCTTTTATTATGAATGAACATCAAAAAATACAGTTAAAAGACTACCGGCCCTTTGCATTCATTGTCGACCATGTTGACCTGATCTTTGACATTCGGGAGGACCACACCCGGGTGACATCCAAACTTAAAATGAGAAAAGATCCGGCCTGGGCAGATGAAACAACGCCTTTGGTACTGAACAAGGGAAAGTTTGACATTATTTCCGTGGTTGCCGGCGACATGGTGCTTTTGCCCGGTGAGTACAAAAGCGACGATGAAACCTTTACCCTTGCAGCCACCCCGGATGTTTTTGAGCTTGAAATCGCGAACATCCTTAAGCCCGATGAAAATACGGCTTTAGAAGGATTATACCGTTCGGGCAGCATTTTATGCACCCAGTGCGAGGCCCAGGGATTCCGCAACATCACGCCCTACCCTGACCGGCCCGATGTGATGGCACCGTTTTCCTGTACTATTGTGGCCGATAAGACCCGCTACCCGATTCTGTTATCCAACGGAAACCCTGTGAAATCCGGAGACCTTGACGACAACCGTCACTTTGCCGTCTGGGAAGATCCCTTTAAAAAGCCCTGTTACCTCTTTGCCCTGGTGGCAGGGGATCTTGCCGTGTTGGAGGACCGGTTCACAACATCATCGGGCAGGGACGTGGCGCTTAAAATCTATTCTGAAAAAGAGAATATCGCCCTTTGCAGCCACGCCATGACATCCCTGAAACAGGCCATGGCATGGGATGAAAAACGGTTTGGCCGGGAATATGATCTGGACCTGTACCAGATTGTGGCGATCAACGATTTTAATGCCGGGGCCATGGAAAACAAGGGGTTGAACATATTTAACGCCAAATATGTGCTGGCTGACCCGCAAACAGCCACGGACGACGATTTCATGGGCATTCAGGGCGTTATTGCCCACGAATATTTCCACAACTGGACCGGCAACCGGATCACCCTGAAAAACTGGTTCCAGCTCAGCCTTAAAGAAGGTCTCACTGTTTTCCGGGACCAGGAATTTTCATCGGACATGAACTCACGGCCGGTGAAGCGCATCATTGATGTAAAAAACCTTATGGCGGCACAATTTCCCGAAGACAGCGGCCCCATGACCCACCCGGTACGACCGGACTCATACATCAAAATGGACAACTTTTATACCATGACCGTGTATGAAAAAGGTGCAGAAGTGATCCGCATGATCTATCAACTGATAGGTCAGGATCTGTTTAGACAGGGCATGGATCTCTATTTTGAAAAATTTGACGGCATGGCCGTAACCCTTGAGGATTTTGTCGGTGTTATGGAAACGGTGTCCGGCCGCAACCTGGATCAATTTTTCCTGTGGTACACCCAGTCCGGAACACCGGACATATCCATGACCCGTCAATATAATGATAATACAGGGAGCCTCTCCTTAACCTTTACCCAGTCCACATCCCCGGACAGGAATCAATCCGAAAAAAAACCCTTTCACATACCCGTCCGGATCTCTTTGATCAACAGCGCCGGGGAAACTGTCAAACAAGAGACGCTGTATGAGCTGACACAGGAAACCCACACCTTTAAATTTGAAAATGTATCTGCTGATATCTACCCTTCCGTATTCAGGGAATTTACCGCGCCTGTCCGTCTGAGCACGGATTTTTCTGATCAAGACCTTGCCTTTCTCATGGCCCGGGATACTGATCCTTTTAATCAATGGCGTGCCGCCCAGACCCTGTTCATCAATGAGATAAAAAATCTGGTGACAGCCATCCAGACCAGCAGGGCCATGACCGTATCTTCCGGTCTTATACAGGCCTTTTCCCTGGCCCTGGAAGACCGGAAAAAAGACAGGGCATTTCTTTCCAAGGCCCTTGCCCTGCCCCTGGAAACAGAAATCAAGGATCATTTTGAGATCATAGATGTAGAGGCCATTCACCAGGCAAGGATCTTTTTGAAACAAACCCTGGCCAAAAACCTGGAATCAGAATTAAAAACCGTATATGAAATCTGCCAGTCCGCAACCCCGGATGATATTTCTGGCGCGGCCATGGCGGACAGAAGCCTTAAAAACCTTTGCCTTACCTATCTTGGCTGCATGCCGGACAAAGGAAACCAGGCCCTTGTGCTCAAACAATTTGAAAACGCCGGTAACATGACGGATGAGTTTGCCGCCTTCAAAATTTTAAGCCACATGACTCCGGAAATGCGGGACAGCGCATGTCAGGCGTTTTATAACAAATGGCAGGCCCGGACCCTGGTTATCGACAAATGGTTTTCCGTCCAGGCCCAGTCCAGGCTTAAGGACACGTTAGATCAGGTAAAGCAACTGACAACCCACAAAAATTTTACCATGGCCAACCCCAACAAGGTCCGGGCGCTCATATTTGCCTTTGCCATGAACAATCCCATGCATTTTCACAGGGCTGACGGACAGGGGTATGAATTTGTGGCAGAACGCATTCTGGCGTTGGATAAAATCAACCACCAGACAGCCGCACGGCTTTGCGCATGTTTCAACTTGTGGAAACGGTATGATGAGAACAGACGAATTTTGATGAAAAGGCAACTTGAAACCATGGCAGGACAAAAAACGTTGTCCAAAAATTTATATGAAATCGTATCCCGGGCCTTAGAGTAATCCGGCGGTATAAAAAGATAGCCCCGCAGTGAAAACTGCGGGGACCCCTTATCAGGCATAGTATTCCTTATACCACTCCACAAAATTCCGTATTCCCTGCTTTACAGACGTTTCAGGCTTAAACCCGGTATCGGCAATAAGATCATCCACATCAGCCCAGGTGGCGGGCACATCACCTGCCTGCATGGGCAGATAGTCAATTTTTGCTTTTTTGCCCAGGGCATCTTCAATGGCATGGACAAAATCCATCAACGGCACAGGTTCGTTATTCCCAATATTGTAAATCCTGTACGGTACACAAGAGCGTGAAGGAACCGGGCTTTTACCGCTCCATGCCGGATCAGGCCCAGGGATATTGTGCATCACCCGGACCACCCCTTCCACAATATCATCAATATAGGTAAAATCGCGCTGCATCTCACCGTTGTTAAACACCTTGATGGGCTGGCCGGCTAAAATGGCTTTGGTAAAAAGAAACAACGCCATATCGGGCCTGCCCCAGGGACCGTACACCGTAAAAAACCGCAACCCTGTTACCGGCAGATTATACAGGTAACTGTAAGAATGGGCCATGAGCTCATTGGCTTTTTTGGAAGCCGCATACAGGCTGACGGGGTGATCCACATTATGGCGAACCGAAAAAGGCATGTGGGTGTTCAGCCCATACACCGAACTTGAAGATGCAAACACAAGGTGCTTGACCCCGCCATGGCGGCAGCCTTCAAGAATATTGCCAAACCCCACCAAATTGGAATCCACATAGGAGGCCGGATTTTTAAGGCTGTACCGCACCCCTGCCTGGGCCGCCAGATTCACCACACAGTCAAAGGCATTTTCCTCAAACAGCTTGGCCATGTTGGGCCGGTCCGCAAGATCCAGAAGAATAAATGTAAAATCCGGATACCCGGACAAGCGCGCCAGCCGGTTTTTTTTCAGGTTCACATCATAATAATCGTTGAGATTATCAATCCCCCATACACGATGACCGTCATTCAACAGCCGCAAAGCAAGCGCAGACCCGATAAACCCGGCTGCACCGGTGATCAATATGTTCATGTCCAGTCCTTTAAATTGAAAGATGGAATCGGGAAAACTGCTATTCTGTTTTTCCATGTTCTGTGCCCGGTTGGCCCGGATAAAATTGCAAAGTTAATAAACGACCATGTCCTGACGGACACAACAAGCAATGAAAGTTGTGAGTATTGAGTATTGAGAAAACAGCTTATTTTAAATCTCACTACTCAATACTCACAACTTTAATACAAAACTTCTACAAATTTATGTGTTGTATCATGATCAGGCCTACATGACAAATCAAGGTGTCCAGTTTAAAAAAACAAAAATTAAGGGTTTCCCTGGTAGACATTTATTCAAATCGATGATAGGGAATCAACCAGAGTTCAATCTCTGCTTTATCTTGATTTTTGTTTTTGTGCCAACTGGAAGAAATCGGTGTGACCATTCATTTTTCATAGCTGTAAGGCCATCTATTTATGAAAAATGAAAACAGAAGTACGAATTATAAAATGAATAGACAGAATCCGCCTATCACCATATTGGCCCATTCTGCCTATTTCACTGTTGGGCACTAAACTATACGGACCAAAAATGAAAGATTTCATAAACGTTGCATCGTCAGAAAGTATTGCATCTGAAATTGAAAATATTGTTGTACAAAAACAACCAGGTTCTATTGAGAGGTTAAAGTATTGTTTAGATGTTAAAGAAAACCATCCCTGCCTCAAAAGATCTATACCTAAAGTCGCTTCTTTGGCTCTCCTCCACTTCGGTAGGCGTGGTGTTAGAACTATTGGTGAGTCAGTTAGTACAGCAGACGGAATGATATATGCTTCAGGGATGTTGCAAGTGTTATGGTATGCAGCAACAAATACAGTTAACAAAAATCATCCCCATTTTCGTGTTCTCCCTCTAACAGATACTCTATTTCAAGATCTTTCTCCTGAAACAATTGAAGAATCTCAAATAGTTTTTAAAGAAATAGTTCTTAAGAGTTTAGAATGTGAAAACACATTCGATGCTTTAATGAGTTTTTTATTCTTCCAAAATAACGATAGATGGTATGATACAGCTACAAGAGAGGAAGTCGAAGAAGAAAAAAATAGTTCTTTTCGTTCAAAGATATTCAGCGTTTTATCTTCCGCTTCAATAAAAATTAATAGACCATTGTTAACACGTTACAAACAAATTTTATCAGAGGAACATAACGAAGAATTTTATCAAGTTTTCTTAAGAGATAACCCTGTGTTTATTGATCCTATTGCAGCTGAAATAATACCAAAACAAAAGTTTGGATGCGACTACATAACTGACTTTGTTGTTAGAAAGCATGACTATAAGTACATTGTTGTTGAAATCGAGAAACCCCATGATCCAATTTTTACACAACAAAACGATTTCACGGCAAAGTTCACACATGCCGTTGGGCAAGTTTTAGATTTCTTGCAATGGGTTGACGACAATTCGGCTTATGCCAGAACACATATGCCAGGCATTTCTTCACCGATGGGGCTTTTGATTATTGGTAAAGATTCTGATCTTACAGAAGTTCAAAGGAAAAAATTACACCGATTCAACATCAATAGTAACTCAATTCTTGTCAAAACTTTTGACCAGCTTCTTTTTGAGGCAGAAAACCTTCACAAAAGTATTTATGGTGAAGATTTTTAACACATTATATGCCCAATCGGGATAGGACTCCCCATCACTGAGGAGCCCTCCCACACCACCCGGCATACGTTGCGAATCTGGTGACACCTTACTTATTTGTTGACAAGAATTAGAATGTTTGTTTAAATCCCTTCATGGCACGAATCGCAAGGGCAGTGGCGCCGGGTTTTCCCCATCACATTACACAAAGGGGGAATAGAAGGCAGCAGACATTTTTCAGCGATCAGGACTTTAAAGCCTATCTGGCTTTGATGGCGGAATGGTGTTTGAACTATAAGGTTGATATATGGGCCTATTGCCTGATGCCCAATCACATTCACCTGATTGCAGTTCCTGAAACCAAGGATGGATTAAATCTGGGGTGTCTAAAAACCCGCTTTTGGGCCCTCTTTTTTTGCTCGCTTTTTGGGCCTGCTAAAATCGGCTGAAACCCCTTATCTGATATGCTTTTCAACGACGCAAAAGAGGACCTAAAATTGAGCAATCGGAAAAAGCAAATTTAGACACCCCAGATTAAATCTGGCCATTGGGGAAGCACACCGGCGATATACGAGCATGATCAATTTCAGGGAAGGTTGGCGCGGTCATTTATGGCAGGGGCGGTTTGCATCATTTATCATGGAAGAAAGTTACTTGCTGGCATGCACGCGGTATATCGAGTATAACCCGGTCCGTGCCGGTCTTGTAAAACGTCCTGAGGGTTGGAAATGGAGCAGCGCCGTCGCACATATGAATGAAAAGGATGACCTTCTTGTCAAAACAAGACCCTTGCTTGAGATTGTTAATACACCCTGGGGAGATTTTTTATCCTCTGACATAAAAGAATCTGAAATCGAATTGTTCAGAAAGCATGAACGTAACGGCCGACCGTTGGGAAAAAAGACTTTTGTAAAGCAATTGGAGACTATTTTAGACAGACGGCTCAGGCCAAAGAAGCCAGGTCGAACGAAAAATGCATAAGGTGTCACCGGATTAAACACCGGATTAAACACCGGATTAATATAAGGTATCACCGGATTAATAAACAATACTTTCAAAGGCAGAAAAGATGATTTGGACACTTAAAATTGAATGTGAGTGGGGAAGACATCTTGAAGAAGAATGTATTCGCATGATTGAAATAGAGGAAGAATCAACGCTTTATGATTTACATTTGCTTATCCAAAAATTAGTCAAATTTGATAATGATCACCTGTTTGAATTTTTTAGAGGAAGACATTTCAAAAACAGAAAACCGTTATTTTCAGAAGATGCTTGGGATTTTGATTACGAAAAAGCAATTGATAATTATCATCAAATGACACTCAATGAGATCTATCCCTTGCCCAAAGGGTTAAAGTTATTTTACCATTTTGATTTTGGTGATGATTGGATTTTTAAAATTACTAAATCAAGAAAAAAGCCAAAATCACCAGATAAAGACGTTGAATATCCCCAACTCATAGAAAGTATTGGTCCATCACCACAACAATACCCTATATGGGAGGAGTGACGCGAGGCCGAATCGGGATAAGACTCCCCATCACTGAGGAGCCCTCCCACCACCCGATATACAGATCGCGTACCAGGTCGGTTCGGCTGATTTTAAGAATCAGTTCCCGGGCAGATATAATCCTTTCTCAATAAAATATCTTTCAGGCATGGCAATGGCCACCCACTTGATTTTGCTCATGTGCCAGTACCTTTTACAGGCATTCCCGCAAAGCATCACATCATTGTGATGAAATACCAAGGTGTTCAAGGTTACGAACCTGGTTCTTGGGTTTTTTCATTGTTTTCAGACAAGACTTCCCAGCCGTCGCAGTATCCAGACCTTGAGCCCGTTAAGGAGTTCGATCTTCATTTAGAATTGCTGCTCCTTTCTTTTCCCCTTTTGACAAAGCATGACCGAAACCATTTTATTTTGCTTTCCATATATCCTATAATGAAACCATGTCATAGAGATATGCTCTCTTATCTGTTTTGCTTTTTTTATTTTTTTGCTGGGGCAGTGACAAACGATCTCTGCCCAATGGGTTTAATTCATAAGAAATCGGTTTTGACCGGACGTTTAAACCTTCCAGTGCCGGGCAAAGACCAGAGAGGATGAGATATGAAATTAAAAAAAATCCTTAATCCCGTGGATGGTTCAGAACATTCCATGCGCTCCACCCAATATTCCGTTGAATTGGCAAAGCAATTCGATTCGAAAATCGTCCTGCTTCACTGCCACGCCACGTTCCCCGTTGTTCTGGCCGAACCTCATTTCCAAAATGCCATCAATAAAATTTTAAAAAATTGTGATGAACTGATCAAGCCTTATGAAGATTTATTGGAAGAGAGCGGCGTTGAATATGAGATCCGGATTCTGGAGGGTTCCCCGGCAATGAATATCGACACTGTAGTAAACGTGGAAAAAATCGATCTAATTGTTATGGGATCCAGAGGGGTCGGTAATCTTGAAGGGCTTTTCCTTGGGTCGGTAGCCCACCAGGTCCTTCATAAGGTTCAATGCCCCGTATTTATAATAAAATAAATCGCCGGCAGGGTTTGTTTAACCTACCTTTTGTGCTGAGGTGCGTGATTGGATTATGGCTTTTTAGAGCATCCCGTGTTAACGGTTAAATTTTTTCCATGAGAATTCTTCATATTTTAAGCCAGACACCTGATTTTACGGGATCAGGAAAAACCGTCCAAGCCATTATCCGGCAATCTTGTGCCAAGGGGCATCAAAATTTTCTTGTGGCGGGTATTCAGGATGATTTTAAATTAAATCCGTCTTTGTTACCCCCGGAGCATACCGAATTTGTCCGGTTTAACCATGGGCATCTTGACTTCAGACTTCCGGGCATGAGCGATGTCATGCCCTACCCCAGCACGGTTTTTTCTTCAATGAACAACGATCAAATCTGCCGGTATGAAACCGCCTTTAGACAGGTCCTTCAAAAGGCACGGGAAAAATTTCGCCCGGATCTGATCCATACCCACCATCTTTGGATTGTGTCAAAGACAGCCAGGCAGATCTTCCAGGATCTGCCCATGGTAACTTCCTGCCACGGCACATGCCTTCGCCAGTATTTTCTGTGCCCAGGGCTGGGTCTGGATGTTAGAAACACCATGGCAAAGATTGACGCCGTTCTCTGCCTGAGCCGGCACCAGAAACAGCAGATCCAAGACATTCACAAGATTGATCCGGAAAAACTGCATGTGGTGGGCGCAGGCTTTGAAAAAAAAACATTCTATTGTGAGCCAAAGCCTGAAAAAGGCCCTGTTCAAATCGTGTATGCAGGAAAACTGAGTCGGGCCAAGGGCGTTCCCTGGCTTCTTACTGCGTTGAAAAAAGTAACAGCCCCGGATTATTGCCTGCACCTGGCAGGCGCCGGTTCCGGTGAGGAAAAACAAGAATGCCTGGCACTGGCCGCAGACCTGGATAGCTGGGTAAAGGTTCACGGTCCCCTGTCCCATGAAAGCCTTGCCCGGCTCGTGCGCAAAGCACACCTCTTTGTCCTGCCTTCCTTTTTTGAAGGCCCTTCCCCTGGTGCTCATGGAAGCGCTGTCATCGGGCTGCAGGATATTGACGACTGCGCTGCCGGGGACCCGGGAAATATTTGAACAGACCAGGTCCGGCATGGTCGATCTTCTGGAGCTGCCGGCCCTGGAAACCGTGGACACACCATTTCAAAAAGACATCCCGGCCCTGGAACAAACCCTTGCTCATGCCCTGGAAATCAACATAACAAAGGCGGATCAAAACCGACAGCCGGACCTTTCCCAAGTAAATAGGTTAACCGCTACCTATACTTGGGAAGGCGTATTCTCTAAAATGGAAGGCATTTATAAAAAAATATGTGGTTCCGGTTCTTAGCACAATATGGATGAATCAATATCTGAGACGGTGCTGACCCCGGTCATAAACATGGCTTTTTTCAATATCTTTTGAATATGTTCCATGTGTATTCTAACACCCAGGGAACCTGCACCCACGGCCGCCCGGATGATATCCCTGCCCAGCAGAACAAAGTCCGCACCCAGTGCCAGCATTTTGAGTACGTCATAGCCGGTCCTGACCCCACCGTCTGCAGTGATGATGACCTGGCCTTTAAGCTGTCTGGCAATATCAGGCAAGACTTCTGCCGTCCCCGGCGTTGCATCAAGAACCCGGCCGCCGTGATTTGAGACACTGACCACCCTGACACCGGCATCAGCACAGCTTACGGCATCCTCCACCGTCATAATTCCTTTGGCAATAAAGGGCAGAGACGAGGCCTGTACAAGTTCTTTGATATCCTTCACGCTCTTGCGGAATACCGGCTGATTATGCCGGGCCATAATGGTGGAGCCGCATCCGTCAAGATCCACGCCCACAGCAGGACACCCCAATTCTTCGGCCATATGGATAAGCCGCTTGAGCACATCCTGGGCCCTGGGTTTGAAGATGGGGACGGCAGGCAGGCCTTCTTTTTTTATGGCTCGAAGTGCGGGGTTATCATCGGGGGTATAAAAAAAGGTGTCTCCCCGCCAGGCCATGGTGCCGGCATCTTTACAGCCCCGGATCGTGGCCCTGCAGAAATCTTCTTCACTGATGGCATTGCCGTAGCGTTCGGCACCTGCCGTGGAGGCGCCCATGACCGGAAAATCAAGCTTTGTGCCTAAAAATGTGCAGGAGGTGTCAGGTTCGGTATGTTCCCCCACCACCCGTAATTTCAGACGCACGGCCTCAAGGGCTGCAACATTTCCCCGAAAGGAGAATCCCGCCCCGGCACCGCCGAATCCAATAGGTTTGCCATAGGCCTCTTTCTGGCAGAGTTTATCAAAGTTACCGTCACAGGCGGGGTAGGCGGCACAAAACCCTTTAAGATTTTTTCTTGCCCTGTCCCGGACCGCTTCAAGGGTTTCGGGAACGGTTTCCTTGTCAAGAATAACGCGGTTGTCCGCCCCGCAAGAACTGCACTGTCCGGGGACTTCTTCCTGGTCCATAGTCGTAAAGCACATGGTGCATTGCCAGATCGTCATATTAAATGAAATCTCCTTTTTTACTATAGGTTTTTTAAAAGCGTATCTGCCATCACCTTGCCGTCATATTTATGTGAGGCAAGGGATTGGACCTTAAGATTGGGAACCCGCTCGTGGAATGGTGTACCGGCAGACTCATACAACACGCCTAAAGGAAGGCTGTTTTCCCACTCCTGGGCCAGCTGAAATGCCTTTGCAAGATCCTGGGGATCATGGTCCGTATCGTCCAATTTGTACGCCCGTTCTTTATACCAGCTCAGGGTGTTTATTTTATTGAAAGAGACACATGGCTGTAAAATATCCACCAAAGCAAAGCCTTTGTAATTCATGGCTTTAACGATCAGTTCCGTCAAGTGTTCGGGTTCACCGGACAACCCCCGTGCCACAAACCCCGCTCCGGCGGCCAGGGCAATAGCCAGGGCGGAAAATTGAGATGAGGGGGTTCCGTTGTTCTGCAGTTTTGTAACCATACCCAGACTTGATGTGGGAGACGCCTGCCCCTTGGTCAACCCGTAAATCTGGTTGTTGTGTACCAGAAGCGTCATGTCGAGATTTCGCCTGATGGCCGCAAGAAAATGGTTTCCGCCTTCCCCATAACAGTCGCCGTCCCCACAGCTGACTACCACCGTCAGATCATTATTGGCAATCTTTGTCCCGGTTGCCAGGGGCAGCGCCCTGCCGTGAAGCCCATGAAACATGTTGCATTTAAGAAAATGCGGTGTTTTTCCGGCCTGGCCGATACCGGAGATCAATGTGAGTTTTTCAGGCGGAATCTGTTGCTGGGCAAAGGCCTCTTTCATGGCGGCAAGAATCTGGAAATTGCCACATCCGGGGCACCATTTATTTTCGTAATTGCAATCGTAGTCTTTTGACGTAATCATTATTTCACAAGCTCCTTTGCCTTTTGAACAATATAGTCCGGGAAAAAAGGTCTGCCGTCATATTTGAGAATGGTGTCAAAGGCAGAGATGCGGGCCTCCTGGGCAAGCAGGCGGCCCAACTGGCCGGACGCATTTTGTTCGACCATGATCAGCTGCTTGCCGGTCAACGCTTTTTCGACGACCTGCCGGTCCATGGGCCACATGTCCTTGAATACCGCAGCCCCCACCTCTATGCCTTGTGCGTTCAGTCTTTCAACAGCTTCCAGAATATTTCCTTTTGTTGATCCCCACCCCACAAGAAAAACCGGGGCCGTGGGGTTCACCAGAATCGGAGGCGCCATCTCTTTAATCATGGCCGGCAACTTTGCAGCACGCTTCTGAGTCATGGCAATTCTGTTTGCGGCATTTTCACTGATATGCCCTTCGGGGTCATGTTCATTACCCGTGATCCGGACAAGCCCCGGACCGGAACAGGGAAGTCTCTGCGGGGAAACGCCGTCTTGTGCCGGTGCATACCTCAAATAGGGGTTATCGTCATCGCCGGAGTTGTTTTGCGCATAAAAGCGTTCAATTTCAGGATCTACCGTGAGCGTATTGACCTCTGTCATCCTGAAATCGGCCAGGAACTGGTCAAGCAGTACAATGGCCGGGACCTGGTATTTTTCAGACAGATGAAAAGCCCGCTTCATGGTCTCATAGGTCTCAACAGGTGTGCCTGGGGCAAAAACAAACCGTGGAAAGTCATCCTGGGATGCGTGGATGGAAAAAAGCAGATCCGCCTGGCCGGTCCGGGTGGGAAGCCCTGTGGCAGGCCCGGGACGCTGGGCATTGAGGATCACCAGCGGCGTTTCCGTCATTGCGGCAAGCCCTAACCCTTCGGTCATGAGACAAAAACCGCCGCCCGAAGTTGCGGTCATGGCGCGGACACCGGCAAAGGAGGCACCGATGGCCATGATTACGGCGGCAATCTCATCTTCTGCCTGCTCAACAACAACGGGAAGTTTTTTAGTATAGGAAACCACATTGGTGATCACCCCTGTGGCCGGACTCATGGGGTAAAATGGAAAAAACCGGCAGTCGGCAGCCAGCGCGCCCAGGGCCGCGGCCTTGGCCCCGCTGAGAACAACAATATTGCTCTTTTTCGCCTCCCATGTGAACCCGGTGTCCAGGCTTAAGCCTTTGGCTGCATCAAAGCCTTTTTGGGCCGCAGCCATATTCAGCGATACGATTTTATCGCCCTTGGCGGCAAATCGCTTTTTCAAAATGTCAGCCAGCACACTGAAAGGCGTACCGAGCATAGAAAGCACGGCACCTGCGGCCACAGTATTGGCCGTGATTTTTCCCCCGGCCTCTTCTGCCAGTTTTTTCAAGGGGATGTCAAAACGTGTCTTGTCTTCTGTTCCGGCTTTATCTGCATTGACAATGACAATCCCGCCGGAACGTAACTCTTGTTTATGTAAGTCATAGGCATCCTTGTTTATGCAGACAAGGATATCAAGCCTGTTGCCGGGAGCGGCAACTTCCTTGTCGCTGATCCGCAGCAGATTAAAATTGTGCCCCCCCCTGACTCTTGATTCAAAATCATCTACTGAGAAGGTGAACAAACCACTGTGGTGACACACTTCGGAAAGCAGATCGCCAATGGTTTGGATACCCTCTCCCGCCGCTCCTGCAATTTTTAGTGTTACATCAGTTTTCATGGATAGTCCTTATGTTGAATGGTTGACAAGTTCTATTATTGACCTAATTTGTCATAAAATCCATCATTAAATAAATGAGAACAATGCGGCAGAAGCATTCACCGCATTCCGCAGTATGAAGAAATACCCCAAATCAATTAACGCCGCAGAATTATTTGTGACTTTAAATATTTATATCGATTTCCTTAACAATACCTTCGCCAATTTACCATGTCTTCCTCTTGAGTGATTATAATCATGCAAACGAATCACTCAGGAGGAAGACATGGACATCATCATGAGCCTACTTTTTTGTTTAAGCCCTTGTCTCGACTAC
>Ga0209467_1000753_pt1 | contig 37060 bp, 36 predicted proteins | sample Higcelwee11metaG_FD_187175 | JGI IMG/M metagenome (GOLD analysis project Ga0209467, IMG submission 187175) | Freshwater pond sediment microbial communities from the University of Edinburgh, under environmental carbon perturbations - High... | ecosystem: Environmental > Aquatic > Freshwater >... | reverse complement strand
TTTGTTCTAATCGGTAATTATTGATATCTAATAAAACTCGAATGCCTTCTCCAATTTGTTGTCTAATTACCAAAGAAATTACAAATTGAATTGAAGCTAAATTTCGACCTCTAAAACCAATTAAAGCCGCTGGGTTAGATACAGTGATTCCTACCAATACTTGGTTTTCTTCACCGTCCATATCTTCCGCAAAAGCTTTTTCAACTTCAAAATTCATTTTTTCTAACAATTCACAAGTTAATTGTAAGATTTTTTCGTTTCGTTTTTTGTTATCCATAGTGGCTATTTTATCATTAATTTTTAATTTTTCTTATACACTTTATTGACAATCACTTGTTGAACCACCATTAAACCTGAAGTAGTGAACCAATAGAGCAACATTCCCAATGAAAAATTCCATCCAATAAAGATGGTCATTAATGGCATAAAATAAGTTGATTGAGTTCTCATCATTGACATCATATCGTCTTCTTTGTCTTTAGTAGCCTTAACCACCGTATTATCAGTTTTAGGATTTGGCATCATCAATTTAGCACTAAAATATTGCAATAATCCTGAACCTATTAATAAAATTGCTGGTAATAATAAACCTAAATTAATTCCACCTTTAAAAGCACTAGATGGAGTTATAGCTAAATCACTTCCTAAAAAATTTAAATCAAATTTAAAATCTGGAGCCATTTTAAACACACTTACTAAATTATTATTAACACTGTCAAAACTACCTTTTCCTTGTGAAAATGAAGTCACCATATTAAAAGCTGAAAAGAATAGTAATAAAACTGCTATTTGCAATATTTGAGGTAAACATCCAGATAAAGGATTAATTCCTTCAACTTTATAAAGTTCCATTTGAGCTGTTGCTAAAGCTTGTTTGTTAGTTCCATATTTTTCCTTAAGCTTATTTAATTTAGGTTGTAATTCCTTCATTTTTTCTGCCGATTTTAAACTAGGCAACATTAAAGGTAATAAAACTAATCTAATTAAAACTGTGACTAAAATTATGGCTAAACCTAAATTACCCACCAAATAATAAACTCCGAATAGGGCATTAACGAATGGAGCGATAAACAAATTCATATATTTACTTTACAAACTTTATAATTTTTAATTTTATATTTATCCGCCAATGGCGGAAACTTTTTAAGTTAGTCTTCTATTTTAGCAAATCAATTCCACCTTTGGAAAAAGGATTACACCTTAAGACTCTTTTAAACCCCAACCAAAATCCTTTAAAGATTCCATATTTTTCTACGGCTTCATAGGTATATTCCGAACAAGTCGGCACAAAACGACAATGATACCCCTTCGAAATATGTTTTTTATAAAACACCAATATTTTTAAAACTATCTTTTTCATATTTTAAATTAAACAATAACGAGTTTAAGATTTTTCGCGCACAGCATCCGAGGTGCATTTACCGAAGGGGTCGAGCACGTAAAAATTAAACGAGTTATTGTAATTTAATTATTAATTTTTAATTATTTTCACGATCTCAACTTCAATATCTTTTAAAGACTTTCCCAATATTTCTTTTTTAGTCAAAAAAATTCCTCTTGTCCCTTCTGGAATATTATTCCATTCTTTCTTTAAAACTTCCGTAATTCTACGTCTAATTTGATTTCTATCAACTGCTCTTTTAGAGATTTTTTTCGATACAATCACGGCAAATTTTTTATCCAGACTTTCATCATTAGCGACTAAATAACCAAACAGGGGAGAATATTTAATTCTGCCTTTTTCTTTAATTTCTGCAAATTCCTTTTTGCTTCTAATTCTATTTTCTCTTTTTAACACAGTTCTATTATACGATAATCATCTTATATATAAATCTCCCTGAACCTGTCCTGAGTTTTCGAATGGATTAAGGGAGATACTGATCTTGTCGAAGCAGAGGGTTTAAACCAAACCCCTCCTTTCGTCAAAGGAGGGGCAGGCCCGCCTGCAGAAGCTATCGCTTCAGCGATTGCGGGCAGGGGTAGATTTTGTTTCTCCACAAAAAATCTCCCCATTACTGAGGAGATTTGTTTTTAATATCGACGATCTAAGATCTACGATCTATCATCTACTTTAAGCTGTTAACTTAGTTCTACCAGCAGCTCTTCTTCTTTTAACCACATTTCTACCTGTGGCGGTCATCATTCTTTTCAGAAATCCATGAACTCTAGAATGTTTTCTTGGTTTTGGTTGATATGTCATTTTTCCCATAGCCAGTATTTTATCATAAATATCTATTTTGTATCTACAAAATACAAACCTAATCTTGTAGGGGTGGATTGCTATCCACCCTCATGTTTACGTGTAAATAATTTATCTTTATTTTTGTAGGGAACAGGCATGCCTGTTCCCTACTTATATTAAAATTTAATTAAACAAATATACCTCTCTTGTCAAAGAGGGGTTAGAGGAGATTGAAAAAAATAAATGGCTCCCTTTCCTCAAGGGGAGCTGCCCCGCAACAGCGGGGCTGAGGGGTTTTAAATTTGACCTCTTTCATTTTGTGGAAAACTCATCTAATATAGACATTACCCAATCGATTTTTCCACAATTTCGATTTTCAATTCCTGCCTATCTAGCCGTTATTTATTTGGTTTATCAAGTCTCCCTTTCTTCAAAGGGAGAAAACCCACAGTAGTGGGGAGAGGAATTTTTTATGGATATTGACCGAACTTGGAAAAATACTCAAGAAGAGTTAAAAATAACTCTCGCCTCCGCTATTTTTCAAACTTTTATTTCTAAAACTAAATTAGTTTCTTTAGAAAATGATTTGGCTACCATCGCTTGCCCCAACACTTATTCTGTTGATTTCAATAAAAAAAGACATTACGATCTTATAAAAGCTTCTCTCGATAATCAAACCAAAACTAATAATAATTTAGTTTTCATTGTTCAAGATAATGATTCTAAATTAGATACTATCAACAACACTCCACTTTTTTCCTATAATCCCGTCAAAAATACTTCAAATTCTAGTTTACATCCTAAATATACTTTCGACACTCTAGTTGTTGGTAACAGTAACAATTTCGCTTTTGCGGCTGCTCAAGGCATTGTTAAAAATCCTGGTCTTTCTTACAATCCTTTCTTTATCTGGGGTGGGGTAGGGGTAGGTAAAACCCATTTAATGCAAGCTATCGGCCATGAACTTCTTAAAAAAAATCCTGATTTAAAAATCAAATATTTTTCCGCCGAAACTTTTGGTAATGAGTTAGTCAATGCCCTTAAAACCAAAACAATGAATCAATTTAAGGATAAATATCGTAATTTAGATTGTATTTTAGTTGACGATATTCAATTTATTGCCGGTAAAGAATATACCCAAGAAGAATTTTTTCACACTTTTAATGCCCTCCATATGGCTGGCAAACAAGTAATTTTAACTTCCGATCGTAAACCTAGTGAAATCGACCATTTAGAAGACCGTTTGGTTTCTCGTTTTATGGGTGGTTTAACTGTTGATATCCAACTTCCAGACTATGAAATGCGGATTGCTATTATTAGTCAAAAAATTGAAGAGAAGGGAATTAAAATCACTACTGAAGCCGTCGAATTTTTAGCCAACAATATTGAATCCAATATTCGAGAAATTGAAGGTAAACTTCAACAAATTTTAGTTCAATCTTTAGCTCAACAAATTAATGAAGTTGATCTTGATTTTGTTCAAAACTTTTTTAACCCCAATAAAACATCTACGATCTACGATCTACGATCTAATAAACTCCTCCCTCGCCATGTTATTTCTGTTTGTGCTAAACATTTCAACATTAAAACTAGTGATCTTTGTGGACAAAGTCGTAAGAAAGATTTAGTCACCGCTCGTCATATTACTGCTTATTTACTTCTAACCCAAGTAAACCTACCTCTAGAAGAAGTTGGACACCTTTTAGGTGGTCGTGATCACACTAGTATTATGCACGCTCGAGACAAAGTTACCCAAGAGTTTTCCACTAATTCACAAACCCGTCAACTTATCAACCAAATCAAGAGTGCTTTTTAACTCGTCAAAAGTTTTCCACTTTCCCAAACCACTTATCCACAACTTTATCCACATTTTATTTTTTGTTTTTCCCCCGAAGCTTACCCAAACTCAAAGTTAAACTATAAGATATAATCACTATTTTTATCCAAACCTTCAATCTTTATTAACTTTATAACACTTAAAAACAAATCGTTTTTATCTAAACTTTCGCCATTTTTTTATTCCTTCCACTTATCTACCAACTCTACTACCAATTACTACTATTCTTTTAATTAATTATTATTAATAACTCTATTTTTCCACTTTAAAATAAACCTCTTCTTTGTTAATATAAGACAATGAAACTTTCCCTTTTACAAGAAAATTTAAATACCGCCCTAAGCAACGTTTCTCGATTTGTTTCTTCTAAAAATCAATTACCAATTCTTAATAATATTTTACTGTCTACCGACAATGGTCGACTTAAACTTTCAGCCACCAATTTAGAATTAAGTATTAATTATTGGATTGGTGCCAAAATTGAAGAAGAAGGTTCTTTAACTATTTCTTCTAAAGAAATTGTTGAATTTGTTTCTTATTTGTCTTCTGGTAAATTGGAACTTGATCAAAAAGGGGATAGTTTTCTTTCTTTAAAATCTGACAAAGCCGAATCAACTTTTGCCATTAGTCCATCTTCTGATTATCCAGAATTTTCTAAATTAGATCCAGAAACTAGTTTTGAATTAGATTTAAACGTTTTAACTCAAGCCATTTCTCAAATTGCTTTTTCAGCTGCTATTGATGATAGTCGTCCAGTTTTAACTTCAATTCTTTGTAATTTTTCTTCAGAAAAATTAATTATTGTGGCTACTGATGGTTTCCGATTATCTTTCAAAGAAATTGTTTTTGAAAATCCAATTAATCTTAAACAAGACTATACATTTTTGATTCCCGCTAAAAGTTTATTAGAAGTCACTAAACTCGCTAAAAACACCCCTAAAATTAAAATCGGCCTCACGTCAGACCAACACCAAGTCGTCTTCGTTTTAGAGGATGTAGAGATAGTTTCTCGCCTTATTGAGGGAGAGTATCCTCCTTACCAAAGAATCATCCCTGAATCTTTCACTACTAAAATTTTTATTAACAAAGATGAATTCCTTCAATCAGTTAAAATTGCTTCCGTTTTTGCTAAAGAATCAGCCAATGTAGTACGGGTAAATGTTAAAAATAATCTTTTAGAATTAACTGCCAACGCTCCTCAAATTGGTCAAAATAAAATTGAAGTCGAAGCTAAAACTGAAGGTAACAGTTTAGAAATTGCTTTCAATTATAAATTCTTAATCGATTTTTTAAGTGTCTGTAAAAGTCAAGAAATTACTATTCAATTAAATGAATCTCTTACTCCAGCTCTTTTTTCTGATCAATCCGACCCCAGTTTTTCCCATATAATAATGCCAGTCAGACTTCAAGATTAATTGTTTGATATTTTAAAAACGTAAGTTTGATCTTTAAATGTCGGATATTTTTCCATCCATTCTCTAATTTCAATTTCCGCCTCTGCTTTATCTTCTTCTTTTTTAATTACTACTTCCAAAACTCCCGGTTTTAAATACCTTGTTATTTGCATTTTTTTACCTTGATAAGGTAAAGCATCAACAGTCGGTCCATTTTTTTCGGTATCAATCGATTCATTTCCAACAATTCCAGTTGGAGTTATATTTTTGGTTATTATTGGTGTAATTGTCGGAGTAATATTCGTTGTATTTTTAGTATTTTCATTTCCATAAAAAATCTTCAATAAAACCAATATAATTATTAGTCCACCCAAAAAAAAGAAAATAAAATATTTTTTTAAAAAATTTAGCATAATTTATTTTAATCTATTTTAAAAAACTATTATATCCTTGCAAATATATTAAACTCACTAAACGTACTTTCATGAACTCCACCATAGACTTCACCGCTATTTTTTCTACAAAAATTATTACCAGTTCCACCATTAGTAGGATTACTTGTAGAATGAATCCATAAAGGTTTACCTTCTGAGTTTCTACCAGAATATATTCCAATATGTTCTGGTGAATTACTGTATCCAATATCTCCGATTTGAAGTAAATTTGGGTCAGTAAAACGTTTTGCTGCCGGTATGGAATATATTATGTCTCTTGCTGTTGCAGTTGTATTTAATATTCCATATTGATGAAAAACCCAAGCTACAAATCCAGAACAATCTAAACCATATATTGATCTACCTTTTACATCTCTACCTACTTGTGTTCCCCACCTAGGATCAACTCCAACAACTAACCTGTCGTGTCCGCCACCAAAATAATAACAAATATTACCTATTAACGAACGAGCCATGGTTACTATTTTTTGACCATCAACCGAGCCTGTAACTGGTGGTAGATTTATATTTCCACCAGCTGCAATTGGTATTTCAATGGTTGTATTACTGATTGCTCCTTTTGGTGGTACTAAACTTAAAGCCATTTGGTTTGTCGTAAATATATTATATCCAATTATTCCCACTACTACCGCAATTATTATTGGTCCAAAAACAACTCCAGATATTGCTCCAATTAAAACTGCTGGAATTGCCACCATCATTGTGGCTGTTTTTACAAAAAAACCTCCGACTTTTCCAAATTTTTCTTCTAAGAATTTTTTACTACTAATTCCTAATTTTTCCGCGATTGTATTTCCAATTTTTTTAGCTGCTCCTAAAACTGCTATTGCTGCCACCACAATTGCTCCAACTCCAGTTGATGATAATGCTGCTCCACCAGCCACGGCTGCTGTTCCTGTTGCCGCTGCTCCAGCTGTTCCAGCAGCTCCCACTGCTGCCGTTCCTACTCCTGTTGCTGTTGCTGTTGCTGTTGCTGTTCCCCCAATTGCAACTCCAGTTCCAATCCCACTGGCAGTTGTTGTAGCCGTTGCTTGAACTCCACCACTTAAAACTCCATTTAAAATATTTGAAAATCCTTGTTGAAAACCATGTTGAGCCATTTGCCCTAAAGCATTGGTTGTAAATTCCTGCATAGCCTGATTTCCTATTTTTTCAAACACTTTTACTCCAGCATCAGTTACGGTTTTATTTAGCCAACCTCCAGTTAATTTATCAACTCTATCTGCCCAACCTAAATATTTTTTAGTTCGAGAAAACAAATCATCAGCATTTGGGTTATTTAAAACTCCCATCATTCTTTCAAAAGATCTAGCTTCTTTTGAACCACTTGGTAAACTAACTCCATCTAATTTTCCTTTTAAAGAGTTATATTTTTCTTTAATATTTTTAATTTCTTCTGGACTTTTTTGTAGAAAATCTACTGTTGTTTTTAAATCTGTCCAAGCATTTTCTAATTTTCCTGGCCCAAGCTGACTATTTTTTTCTAAAGCTTCATTTTGTTGACCATCAATAATACTTTCTTTAAAAGAATTTTTAGCCACCAAATCCCTATATTCACCAGCATTTTTAATTTGATCTTCGTTTAAATTAGGGTTTTTTTCTACCAGTTCTTTATTAAAATTTTCTTTAAAATCTTCTTTTTTTAATTCCTCAATTTCTTTAGGGTATTGTTCAATTAGTTTTTTTGCTTCTAACTCAATTCTTTTTGCCATTACCCTAACTCCGCTACCATTTCTTAACTCTGAACTTTTAGAAATAATTTCAGCCAATTCAGTGGCATTTTCCGCAGTTGTTGTTACATCTGTTCCTTTTATTATTCGATTGATTTTTGAATTTAACTCTCCTTTTAGTTTTTCGTTTTCACCCAAACTTTGACCAGCATCTTCTTTAAGTCTACTTAAAATCAACAATAATGGCGCCATATTCACCGTAGTTGTCGTTTGTTTATTAATTTTTGTCGCCGTTGCCATTACAAAATTATACCAATCTATTCTTTATAATCGATAATCCACTTTTAAGCCCTCCTTTCATCAAGGGAGGGTGCCCGAAGGGTGGGTGGGTGGGTTTTAAATAAATTTATTGTAAAAATAATGAATTCCTATTGCCAAAATCAATCCTAATATTCCCCATATTTTATTTTTTTTAAATCCCAAATAAATCAACATTATTGTTACAACATGCATTCCCCCAGTTAAAAAAAATCTTTCTATAAAAAGATAAGGTTTTCCCACCACAATTATATTTCCGGTATATAAAATAGTTTCCGTTGATGCAAACAAAAATCCTCCTAATATTGGCAAACTTATTTTTTTATTTTTAAGTAAACCTAAAACTGCAATTAATTTTATTAATTCTTCAACCAAAAAAGGGTAGGGAAACAATATTTCTATTGGAATTAATAAAAACGGAGCTATTGCTAAAAATATTAAATATTGATTAAAAAACATTATTTTCTACAAATTGGCTTCTTATCCAACCAGTAATATATTTTTCTACCCCATCAATTTTTAAATTTATTCCAATTTTTGTCCAATCATCTTTCTCTTCATATTTATCAACACTTTGATTAGCCCAAATTTTACCTAAAATTTCTGAATCTAAATTAGCCTCAGATCTTACTTTAACTGAAGAAGTCGATTCTTTTGGTAAAACCAAATTAATTTTTTCTATTATTTTTTCATCAGTCTGAACTCCTAAAACCGCTTCTGTTGTCACTGGGGTAATTTGAGCAATAGTTTCATTTCTTTTAATCTCTTCTACTTTCAATAAAGAAGTGTTTATTATTTTTTTAGTAAAAAATTTGTCTAACCCTATCCAGGTTAATTTTGCCGAAATTCCAGAGCTAACTATCAACAAAGCAATAACTCCAACCAATCTAAGATTTTGTCTATTTATTACATTAAAACGTTTTTTTTCAATCTTTTTATCAACCAATTCACAACTTTTATTTTTAGTTTTAATAATCAGGATTTTTACATATCCAAACAAACCAACTATTCCAATTACAATTACCAAAATTATTCCCCAAAGTGATGTTGTTTGCGCCCCACCAATGAATCCTGTTAAAGTATTGGTCGATGACAACGATGATACTAATGATTGCAAATCCTTGACCTCATTTTTAACTCTATTTAAAGAAATTAAATTTTCTCGGTAAGCTTGAATTTTTGCCTCTGGAGTTATTGCTTCTTTTTGGATTCGATTAATATTTTCTAATTGAGCTAAAATATCCGATTTTAAAGTTACTCCCTGAGCAAAATAAGCTGTTTTTTCTAATGGTTTTGATAATTCATTTGTTTGTAGTTCTAATGAATTTATTTCTGTTTGGGCAATTTTCCAAATATCAGTCACTTCTACTACTACTATTTTGGTTTGATTTGGGGCTAAACTAAAATCTCCTGTAATATAAAAAGCTTCTTCATTTGTATCGTATTCAACCTTAACCTCTGAATCAATATTCATAATGTCCTTTTTAGCCACTTCTTTTGGTAAATAAAACTTCAATGGAACAGATTGTCTAACCGAAGATGGGTTAGTAATCATAGTTTTAAAGATAATACTTCCTTCTTCTAACCAGCTTTTTATGATTGGTTTATTTACTGATTTTTCCAATAAAGTTTGATTTACATCAATTAAAGCTTTTAAAGCTAAAACTTGATTTTTTAAAGCTATCATATCTGTCGAATTGTTTTGGTTTAAGGTTAAAATTGACGATACGTTAGAAACCGTATTTACCGCCGAAATTTCTGAAGATAAATTTTTAACTTTATCGTAAATATCTGCGGCAGATAATGTTCCCCATTTATCAATTACCTCATCCACCTCTACTCCTGTTCCTGTCAATACTTCCACTACAGATTGAATTTTTTTAATTTTTCCAAAAATTGTAGTTGCAGTAGCACTATCATTTGCATCACCAATCGAATTTTGCAAAGAATTTATATTCGATTTTAAAGTTACTAAATCTTCATAAGCTGTCGTTGATTTCCCTGTATAATTAAGTTCACTTCTTAAAGATGAAATTATTGTTGCTGCATTATTGGTTGCTGTGTATAAAGTTGCTGCCGTTTGATCTCCCCATTTATCATTAACACAAGCAATTTGTCCATAAATACTGTTACTTCCAATACAAGTATCTGAGGTTGTTCCCAAAACATCATCAATTCCATTTATATTATTCAATACATCAGCAATAGAATATGACCCCCATTTGTTTAAAAGGGAAGTAATATTACCACTAACTGTATCAGCTTTAGTGTTTAAACTATCAACTTTAATATTAATTGAATCTATTGAAGTTTGTACTCCTGCCACTTGTCCAGATACCCCAGTAATATCATCTTTATTGCTTTTAACTTTTCCAAACAAAGTTGTCGCCGAAGCTAAATCACTACTATCTCCAACCTTACTTTCCAAAATATCGACATAATTTTTTATCGTCTGTAAATCTTCATAAGCTGTTGTCGATTTTCCGTTATAGCTCAATTCCACTCTTAAAGAATTTCCAATATTCAACGCTCCATTGGCTGCATCGTAAAGATTTTGAGCGGTTTGTGAACCCCACTTATCTTTAATACAAGCAATATTACCTAATACTGAATTATTAACACAAGTATCGGCGGTGGTTCCAATATTTAAATTATTACTACTAATACTCGTCAAAATATCAGTTACTGAAGATGATCCCCATTTAGAAATTAAAGTATCAGTTTTAGTTCCAATTGTACCTATTTTAGTATCCAAAGAATTAATTTTAGATTCGATTGAATTTAAACTTGATTGTATCCCTGATAATGAACTCCCTATACTTTGATTGGTGGCCAATTCTCCTGAATCCAGGTTGGCACTAGTTAAAGTTCTATTAGGATTACTCCAAATACTAGCCACTAAAGTTCCAAAACCAGTTAAAGCTCTCTCGGTATAATGCCAAACATCATAAACCAAAGTACTTAGACTAGTCACAATTGAATTTACAGTTGTTTGAACCCCCGCAATATCTTCTTTGTTACCTTTAATTTTTCCAAACAAAGTTGTGGCCGAAGATGAATCAGTATTTTCCCCAATATTAGTTTCTAAACTATCGACGTAACCTTTTAACGTTTGCATATCAGCATAAGCTGTTGTTGATTTTCCATTGTAATTTAATTCCGCTCTTAAAGAAGTTCCAATATTCAACGCTCCATTGGCGGCATCGTAAAGACTTTGAGCGGTTTGTGAACCCCATTTATCCCTAACACAGGTAATATTTCCAAATACTGAATTAACACTACAACTATCCCCACTAGTTCCAATTTGTAGATTTATAGAATTAATATTAGTTATCAAATCTGAAGCTGAATATGACCCCCATTTTGTCAAAATCAAACTAACTGTTGCTCCAATATTAGTCATTTTCAAATCTAAAGCATTAATTTTAGTTTCAATTGAGTTGACAGTTGTTTGAACATTGGAAATTCCTACTGAAACATTATCAATCTTATCTTTATTAGCTTTAATTTTTCCAAATAAAGTTAAATCAGTCGATAAATCACTTGATTGGCCAACATTAATATTCAACCCGTTTACATAATTTTTTATCGTCTGTAAATCTTCATAAGCCGTCGTCGATTTTCCGTTATAACTTAACTCGACTCTTAAAGAAGTTCCAATATTTAATGCTCCATTGGCTGCATCATACAATCCTTGAGCGGTTTGTGAACCCCACTTATCTTTAATACAAGCAATGTTACCTAATACTGAATTATTAACACAAGTATCAGCGGTGGTTCCAATTCCTGTCATCACTTTATTAACATTGGTTAAAATATCTGCCGCTGAATATGACCCCCATTTATTCAAAGTTGAAGTTACATTGGTATCAATGGTGTTTATTTTTGTATCCAAAGAATTAACTTTGGTTTCAATTGAATTTACTGTCGATTTAATTGAGCTCACATCATCAGTCAATGTTCCCAAAGATGTTAAATTGGCCACTTCTAATTGAAAAGTTTTATCTAAACACATATATTCCGTCGTTCCTACTCCAATTGTGCAACATATTTGACTTGGATAAAGACCCTCATCTTGGCTACTTGTGTCAACACTATATGAATACCATCCATCTGAAGTTCCAATTGATAGTGATACTTCATTTAAAAATATCGTTCCATTAGGTCTTCTACTAGTTAATTTACATGAAACATCACTATTGATTGGAGTATAGTTGTCATCGTATAAAAACTCTCCCAACACACAACTACTCCCTATTTTACAAACCTGATTAGCTGCTTTTATTGGACTTGGAAAAAAGACGCCACCAAATATGGCTACTAAAAACCCTATCTTACCAATAAAAGCCGCTATTTTTTTAGACATTTAAATTTTATTTTTTGTCTATCTTTTTATCTGATTTTTTTACTATTTCTTTGGTTTCCTTAAAACCAGACACAATTTCCTTTACTGCATCAGCAATTCCCTTAGCTAGTTGAGGAAGTCTTTTTGGGCCAAAGATTATTAGTAATACAACAGCCACAATTATAATTTCTGTTGTTCCTATATTTTGTAATCCGAACATAAATTTGTCTCCAAATTTAAATTAATAACTTTGATTTAATAATAAAGTAATTTCGAATAAAAAGAAAAGGGGAAGAGTAATGAAGGTTAGGGATAAAATATCAGTTGGTGGCAATATTACTGCAAATATCACAATTGCCGCGTAAACATAACGTCTTTGTTTAGCTAAAAATCTTTTTTTAATTATTCCTAGTCTTATTAAAACAGTCAAAATTAATGGCATTTCAAAAACAAACCCCATCAATATTGCTGTCACAATTACTTGAGAGAAAAATTTTTGAATATCCCAAATATTACTAACATTAAAACTGGCTGAAAAATTGGAAAAAATTACAATCACAAATTGAGTTATCCAGGCTCCAAATACCAATCCAAACAGGAAAAGTCCCAAACTAATCGGAATTATTTTTTTAATTAATTTATATTCTTTTTTAGTAAAAGCTGATTTAAAAAAAGAAATAAATTGATATAACAAAAATGGCGCCAAACAAATTATTCCCACCATTAGTCCTGTATAAATAGACAAATCTACCAATTGGGCTGGGGAAGTCATGACTATGTTTACTCCCGAAAAATTAAACATTTTTAGAAAAATATTTAGTATTTTTGTGCTAAAAATTATTCCTAATACTCCAGTTACTAAAAAAATTATTGCCGACCAAACCATTTTCTTTCTCAACTCATCCAAATAAGGCAAATATTTATTAAATTTTTCAAAATCTTGTAACATAGCTGATTTTATCGTAACATTTTATAAGCTTTTAAAAAATATATGGCTGTTACTTTTGATAAATTATTAGGCAAACCTCTTTTACACACTCACACTGTTGCCGATATTAATGGTCTTAATGCTAGTGGTACTACTAGTAGTAGTGATACTTCCATTTCTGTTTCTTCAGATCAAACTCTTAATTTCGATTCTCCTAATGTTATTTTTGCCAATGCTTCTTCTTTACTTACCACTTTAAATATTACCTTACCTCAAGCTTCAACTGTCACTAATAAAGTTTTTAAAATTAAAAAAATTGATTCTTCTATTAAAACAATTACCATTATTCCTTATCTTAATGATCTAATTGAGAATCTTTCCGAAAATTTAATTATTGAATCTCAAAACTCCGCCGCCCAATTGATATCTTACGGTAACGGCTGGTTTATTATATAAATATAATACATATGTCTTATTTTGACCGTACTAAATTAACCAACGATACTGGAGTTGTTGTCAACCCAGCTCAAGACGAAACTGTTATTCTTCTTCGTCGTTTGGTTAAAATAATGGAATCCCAAGCTGTGGTCGATAATCAAATGCGTCAAAGAGTTACTGTTGATGTTATGCCAACTACAACTATTACTGGTACTGTTACCACTTCTCTTGCTACCATTACTTCACTTAATCAATTAGCTGGAGTCGATTCTCGTTGGCAACTAATCGATTGGTCAAGACAAGCTTACAATAGTGGTATTAGAAGTAATCTAATTAATTCCTAACTTATGGGCATTATAAATAATTTAAAAAAACAAATTGATTTACCAGTTTGGGAATGGTGTCGATTTGCTCCAACCGCAACTACTGCTGTTTCTTCTTTAACTACTGGAAATAGTTTACAAAATCGTTTTCTTTATTATCAAGTTTCTAATTTACTCTATCGTTACGACACTTACACTGACGCTTGGAATCAATTATCTTCTACCCCCGCCAACACTCCAACTATTATGAATAATAATGTTCTTTCTAATGCAGTTGGACATTATGGCCAAGCCATTTCTGGAGGCACCAATACTATTCAATTAGCTGGACTTTTAGGTCAAGTTTTAGTTGGTTATAAAATTCGTATTCTTGATGGTACCGGGGCTGGTCAAGAAAGAACTATTACTGCTGTTTCCGCTCCTACTATTCACGAACGAGGCATGTGTACTACTGCCAGTTCTACTCAAGCCGTCGATGCTAGTACTGGGGTTGGTTTAAAACTATGGAAAACTAATCAATGGAAAAACTATCAACTTCGTATCGATTGGGGAACTGCCCGAACCCAAATGAGACCTATTTTATACAACACTCAAAACACTCTTACTTTTACTGATGTTAACCATTTAACTGTTAATGAATGGTCTAACTGTCCTTTAGCTGTTGCTACTGTTGCCAACAATTCCTTTTTTGTTATTGAAAGTCATCAAGTCACTGTCGATACTAATTGGACAACCATTCCCGATGAAACTTCAAATTTTGTCATTTTGTCTGGTGGTATTTGGAATGTTTCTCAAGGTACCACTGCTGCTCCATTCTTCTCTTTAATGTATTACGATGTTTTGTCAGATGTTTGGTATCAAAAATCTACTCAATCAGGTTTAAAAGCCGCTGTTTTTGCAGCTGGTTCTGATCTTTCCATGGAAAGATTTACTGAAAATGGTGGAGTTTTATTTACTGAAACTGCCACTGGTGGTGGAGCCAGATATCTTACAGCTACTTCAACTCTAATTCCAATGAAATTTGCCAATTTTGAATGTCGCATTGTTGGTGGAACTGGAATTGGTCAAACCAGAACTGTTTTAAGTAATTCGGCTACTAGAATTAATTTTGTTCGTGATTGGGATATTTCTCCAGATAATACTTCTGTTTATGAAATTTGGCGAGATGTTGGCAAAATATTTATGGTTGGTGGTGGAGATTCCACTATGTTTATGTACAATCAAGACACTGATCAATGGTCAACTGGTAAACAGCTAGATTATGGTCAATGTAATCAATTAGCCGCTAAAAAGACTGGCCAAGATGCTTTTGCCATTACTTCAATTACTCGAACCGCCACTGGAATAACTGGATTAAATACTACCCCAGTCGCTGGTGGTGCTGGTTACAACATTGATGATTTATTAACCCTAGGTACTGGTACTGGTGGTGTTGTCAGAGTTACTGGTATTTCTTCAACTGGAGCTGTTACTTCAGTTAGTTTAGAATCGGTTGGGACTGGTTATTCTGTAGCTACTTTTGCCACTACTGCTTCACCAACTGGCGGTACTGGATGTACTATTGGTGTCACTGGAGTTGATTATACTGAATACGCTGTTACTCCAATTGCTCACAATTTTAAAGTTGGTGATACAGTTACTATTTCTGGAGCTTCAGGTACTGGAGCCGCTAAATTTAATGGCTCTTATGTCATCAAAGGCATTCCTACTTTAACTACTAACTTATCTTTCAGTTATTGTTCTATTGGCGATCCAGGCGCAGCTACTGCCACTATTGCTTATTCACCATCAACTACACAATTAGTTGACTGTACCAAAAATTGGATTCCTGGTGAACATGTTGGTAAATTAGTCCAACTTTCTACCAGTGCTATTCTTGCTACTGGTCAAGTCAGACGTATTCTTTCCAATACTGCCACCACTTTAACTTGGACTTTAGCTGCGACTGCTCCAGCGAATGGCACTTCTCGCTATATTATTGAAGACATTAAACCTTTTGGTACTGAAAGAACCAGTGTTGGTGAAAGATGTGGTACTGAAGGTTTTGCTACTGGCGGTTCCACTACCACTATTATCGATACTACTAAAAATTGGCCGACTAATTATTGGAGTAGAAATGTTAACCGAAAAGTTAGAATTGTTGAAGGTGTTGGAGTTGGAGCGGAATTAGCCATCACTTCCAATACTTCTAATACTTTAACTTTTGCTACCCAATCATTTACTGTTGATACTACTACCAGATATATTATTATGGATGCTTTTGGCACTGCTACTAGTGGAACTACCACCACTCTAGTCGATGCTTCTCAAAATTGGGAAACCAATTATTGGATTGGTAGTAGAGTTAAATTTTTATCAGGTACTGGTCAAGGATTTGAATATACTGTTACTGCTAATACTTCTACTACTTTAACTTTTGCTACTGGCACTGCTCCAGATGTTTCTACTGCTTATGCTCTCCTTGAAGCTACTCCAAAAACTAATGGAATTCATTTAGATTCCATCACTGGTTCAACTGATACCACCATCAATAGTAAATATTTATATGCTTGGACAGGTACTGCTACTCCAGAACTTTCTCGATATGGCATCAACGATGAACATTGGTACAATTTATCTTATTTCCCTCAAACTGAAACTATGACCACTGGTTCGATGTATGTTTATGATGGAGTTGACCGAATTTATTACCTTCAAGGTATTACTACTTTCGCCAAAGTTATGTGTTACGATATTGTCAAAAATACTGTTGTTCCTTCTTCTCAACCACCTTTTGGTATGGGTGCAGCTGTTTCTGGAAATCGTATGGAAATAATTCAAACCGAAGATGGTTTGAAATATTTATATCTTATGAGAGCTTCAGGTACTGAAATGTGGCGAACCCTTTTATTTTGGTAATTAAAATGCATCACTAAAACTACCGTAAGTTAGATCAGTTTTACCACTCCACGCTGCCGCGTATGTTGTTATCCCAGTATTATTTAGTAAGCTTGCGTATTGGAAACTATTATTGGTAGTATCTTCTTTCAACACATACCAAATCGCATCTTTATTAACATAACCATAATAATTAGTCGTAGTTACACTGGCAATATCGCCAATTCCATATCCATCAGTTGGTGAATTTACTGCTGGATCAATTTTTTTACCACTTGAATCTTTCACTGCCATCACAGCTGGGCCCGATCCATTTCCAAAAAATGCAGCTTGAGTTTTTTTAGCATTAAACATATATAAAAATACGGTCGTTAATCCAGTTCCTGCCAACAATTTTAAAAATTTTCGCTTAGCTTCATCAATATCTTTTTTATCCTCTTCGTCCGCCATAGTTTTAGCGTCGGCGGATTCCATTTTTACCATTTCCATTGGTTCGTTTAGCTCTTTTTTGTGCTTAAATGACTTAATTTTTTCTACAAACATGATTAATAAATACATTGGTAAAGGCAAAACTATTCCGACTAAGATCAAATCTTTTAATTGTCTAACATTCCCCAAATCAGCTATCAAAATAATTATTGAGAATAAAAAACTATAAATAAAAAACAACCAATTAGTTTTTTTAAATTTTCTTATTAATCCACCAGTCATATAAAAAAATACTGGCATTAATAAAAAAGGGAAGACTAAATCAATTGAATTTTTAACGCTTTTAAAACCAACCACCATCAAAGCTGTCAACAATATTATGTTGTATATGTTTAAAACTTTGTTAATTGTTTTTTCCATTAATAAATTAATTCATTAACTGATTCAATTGGTACCCAACCATTTTTATTTTGATCAGCTAAATTAACTTCATACCAATTAGCTTCTTTTTTAGTATAAAAAAGTAAAGCACTTGGTGTTGCTGTATTAATAATAACCGAATCTAAGGTTGGATTCTCGTAGATATTTGCATTTATTTCAGGTTTGACTTCCAATACTCCTATATAAGTACTAGTTTCACTTCCTAATACTGCCGGAGTTGGAGTTGGAATTGGAGTTTCGACTATTGTTGACATTATAGTTGGAGTTGGGGTTAGAGTTGGCAAAACCTCTATTGGAGTTACTTGGTTATTATTTCTAATAATTTTTAAAATATCTTCTATTTTTTCCGCCTGATTATCTATTTTTTGTTCGTTTTTTCTTTGATTAATTAATACAGAGGTTGTAAAAGAAATATACAAAATGGTTATTAAAACTAAAATTATTTGAAAATAATTAGCTTTAATTCTATTTTTTTGGAACAAAAATATACTCAATCTCGCCAATTTCACTCCAACCTTTTCCCAAAATTTCATAAATTAATTATATCTTATCAGTCGACGATCGACGATCTATCATCGACGATCTAATATCTAAACTATGCCGTCTCCAAACAATTTATCATAATCCATTTTTCCATCATCTGGTTTTTTTTGTCCATCCGTAGCTTTTGGCGAAGGAGGATTAATAGGAGATATTGGTTTATCTATAGATGGATTTTGGACTACTGGTTTAATTTCAGTTGAATTTAAGTCTCCCTTTACGTCAAAGGGAGATTTAGAGGGATTTTGTCCTTCAAATACTGGTTGTGGCTTTTGGCTAAATTGTGGAGGTTGAGGGATTTTTTTCTCTTCAGTATTTATAAAAATAGGTTTTATTGGTGGTGTTTGAGGTTTATTTTCTAAAATTACCACTTCTGGTTTACTAAACAACACCGATTCGTTCGAAATTGTTGGTTTATTAACCGACTGATTTTGAAAATTAACTTTCACTTCTGGTTTGTTATTCTGCTCTGCAGAATTAATTACCACTTCTGGCTTTAAAGTCTCCCTTTCATCAAAGGGAGATTTAGAGGGATTTTGAATTTCTGGTTTAACCTCTGGAGTTTTAATCTCAAAAGTTTGACTATTATTTGTTTGAACTACTGGTTTAACTTCAGTTGAATTTTGAAAATTAATTTTTACTTCTGGTAACTTAACCTCTGGAGTTTTAATCTCTTCTTTAATTTCCTCGGGTTTATTAAATGGAATATTAACTTCAACTTCATTCTGTTTTGCTGAATCTGGAATATTTAAAGTTACTGGCTTAGTCTCCCTTTCATCAAGGGGAGGTGTCGCGACTTTAGTCGTGACGAAGGGGTTTTGATCTGGAGTTTTAATCTCTTCTGGTTTAACTTCAGGTATTACGATTGGATTTTGTGGAGGAGTTTTGTTTTCAAAACTTTTCTTTTTATTTAAAACATCTTGAGGATTTGAAGTAATTATGGCGTGTTCTTCATCAGAAGCAATTACTTTTATAGCCACATGGTTTTGACCCGCAAAAAAGATACCTTCACCTTTACCGGCTGATAACAAAAGCTGTTTTTCACCCTGACTTAAATAAAATACTTCTCCAATTTGGTCAATGGCTGCACTATGTTGTTTTAATAAAATTTGAATTGAGCTATTAGTCACAATTTCTTTACCATATGGAGTTGCTAAAAAGTCGTCAACATCTTGAGTAATTGTGGTTACTCCCAAATAATATTTTCGGCCTCTTTTCACAATTCCTCTTAAAAATGAAGCTGAATCTTCATATTGCATCAAATACCAAGCCTCATCCACAATTAAAATTCTCCTTTTTAAGGTCTTTTTCACTACTGTCCAAACATAATCCAAAATTATTTGCATGGCCACTGGTCGAAGTACATCTTCCAAGTTTTTAATTCCAAAAACCACAAATTTATTAGTTAAATTAACCGTTGTTTTTTGATTAAATATTCCTGCAAATGAACCTCGAATATATTTTTCTAGTCTAGCCGCAATATTTTTCGCTTTTTCATCTTCCATTCCAATTAAAGATTTATATAAATCCTCAATTAAAGGTGGCTCTCGGTTTTGAGTAGCTGGATCAGGCGTAATTCCTTTCATTTTATAAGCATCCACTAAAGCTTTATCTAAAATAGATTCTTCTAATGGATCTAATTGTCCCAACATTACTTTAAATAGTTTATGAAGAGATAACATTTTAGTATTTAATCCATTTTCTCCCTCTTCTTCGGCTAAAGTTAAATCAAAAGGATTAATTTTTGAATCTTCCCCATAACCAAAAGCAATATATTGACCACCTACCGATTCACACAATTCTCGATATTCATTTTCTGGATCAATAACAATAATTTCAGTTCCCATCATTAACGATCTTAAAGCTTCAAGTTTAATCAAATAAGATTTTCCAGCTCCAGCGGTGGCAAACACCACTGAATTGTAGTTTGGCATTGAAAATCTATCAAAAATAACCAATGATCCATTGTGAATGTTAATTCCATACATTATTCCCTTATCATCAGATAAATCAGAGGATACAAATGGAAAAGTTGTTGCTAATGAAGTTGTATCCATGTTTCGAGTGATATTTAATTTATCGTTACCAATTGGTAGGGTAGTTACAAACCCTTCTTCCATTTGTAAAGTCGCCTTTTTACTAATTATTAGCAATGATCCTAAAGCTGCTTCCAAATTTTTATTAAGTCTATCTAGTTCAGCTGGGTTTTCCCCACTAATGGTTATATATAATCCAAATTGAAAAAATCTTTCTTCACCTTTCACTAAATTAGCTTGTAAATTTAAAGCATCTTCCAATTTTGCTTGAGTGGCTGGATTAATTAGTCTGCCTCTTTGAACATCAGTACTAATTTCTGCCTCCATTTCAGTAATTTTTCTTCTCAAATCATCCAAAACTTCTTTTCCATCGGTTGGATAAACATACATTGAAATATTTAAAGATGCATCAAAATTAATTAAAGACGATAACCAATTTACTCCCACAAATCTGGGATATGAAGCCACAAACAAAGTTCGATAATATTTATTGTCAATTCGGATATTGTTAAAATCAACTTCTACTGAAGATGGCGCAATTATATCTTTGGTTGTTACCAATCCTGCCGTAAAATCCCTTTTGTTTGGGTCCACTGGAGTTACTACTTGGTTGGTTTCTTTGACTTTTTTATTAAATAATTTCATGGTTTTGTGATTCCAGTTACCACTGGGGTTTGATAATTTAAATCAGTTACTTTTTCATTTCCAGCTGTTTCTTCATTATAGATTCTATAAAACAAATCAATTAAATCTTTTCCATTTAATTGTTTTATTTCCAAACCTAATCTAGAAAATAATCTAATTAAATGATCTCTTTTTGGTTCTAAACTAGCTTTAGCTTTTTCTAAAATATATTCTTTATTGAAAGGTAATTCAGTATTTTTCATTTGGCCAAACATTACTTTCAACCCTTTAGTTCCACCACTTTTAATTCCTAATTCTAAAGATGAAAAATTAACCACCACATAAAAAGATTTTGACAAAATGTCGCCTTTTTTAACTACTTCTTCAATAAATTTACGATAAGAAGCAATTCTTTGTTTTAATTGGGGATTAATCTGTTTTTCTTCTGCTGCCTTTAAATTGTTTAAATAAGAACTGATATCTTTATTGTGAGATTGAATTACAATTTGAATTGGAAAAGTTAAAGAATTTAAAATTCCACCATAAGCAAAAACTAAAGAATATTGTTCTTGTTCTGATAATAAATCAAAATTAACAGAAGATACCGACAAAATCATTGAACAAGATCCATCTTTTAAAATTACAATACCGTCAATTATATCCTCCACTGGTAAATGGTCTTGAGTACTTCCTTTAATAGCAATTTTTGTAGGGTCGACGGGCATTTAATAATTTTAACTAATTTTAATAAATAATCATAATCTAATTATTAGCAATAATTCTAATTGGTTTTATAATTTCACCTTTAACTTCAATATTTACTCGATTAAACTGGTAATTATCTTTTTCGGCCACTATTAAATATTTACCATTAGCCAAAGGAGTTGAAGTTTTAAATTGACCTAAAGAATTACTTTTTAAAACTCTAGTTGGATTTCCGTTTTCATCCTGAATTTCTACAATTACCCCATCAACTATTTTTCCTTCATTACTGGTGGCCATACCTACCACAATATTTGGAGTTTCTGGAATATCTGGCATCGGAATATTTCCAAATACTGCTCTTCCAGTGGCTTCTAATTTTTCTGATTTTAAATTTAAATTAGTTTTTGTATCTCGCCAATCAGTTGCCGCTAAATTATTTTCTTTAACTTTTTCTTCAACAATTTTAACTTCTTCTTTAACAATTGGTTTTTCTACCACTTTAATTTCTTCTTTAGCTACCACTTCTTCTTTTTCTTCATGAGTTGTTAAAATATCAACTGTCTGTTTGAATCTATTTTCTCCAAAAGCTGATTTAATCTTAATCTTTTGTTCTTTTTCAATGTCTGTTTCTATATTTTCTTCTTTGGTTACTTTAGTTAAATCCAAATCCAACCAATTTTTGGTCGCTTTTCTTTGATAAGTATAAATTGTTGGGGAGTAAATAGATTTTATAAAAGACTTAATCCACCCTTCCAAAGGTCTATCTTCAAAAGGTACAAAAGCAATTGCCAATCCACCTCCAGCTACTAATAGCATTAATGGCCACTTCACTAGTACCACTATTTTAGTGGTGTTAATCAAAATTGCTAATATTATTCCCACAGCTGCCTTTAAAAATTGTTTTAAAGTCATATCGCCAACGAGTTTGAATTCGTACGATGAAATCTGTTGTGGAATTGCGTGCTGTTCCATTATTAAATTCTATCAGCAAACAGCTTAATTTGAAATTAAAAATAAAACCAAACCCCCTCTTGTCAAAGAGGGGCAGGCCCGCCTGCAGAAGCTATTGCTTCAGCGATTGCGGGCAGGGGGAGATTGGATTGAAAAGCAAAAGGTTTTCTTTGATAAACTATCATATGTCTAAATTAGTTATTGTCGATGGTCACGCCATTGCTCACCGAGCCTATCATTCTATTCCACCTCTCAATCTAAATGGTCAACCTACCAATGCTCTTTATGGTTTTTATTCCATGCTTTTAACCGCTATTAATACTCTTCAACCAGATTATTTTTTAGTCTGTCTCGATTCACCAGGTCCCAATTTTCGTAATGATGAATTTGTTGGTTATCGAGCTAAACGAAAACCAGCTGAATCAGCTTTAATTAGTCAACTTCCTTTAATTAAATCAACTCTTCAACAAGCCAAAATCCCCAATTTTTCTATGGGTGGTTTTGAAGCCGACGATTTAATTGCTACTTTAACTATTAGGGCCTTAAAAAAGATTAAAAAAACTAAATCTGGTAAAAAACATCTTATCGATGAAGTCGTCATTATTACTGGCGATAAAGATTTAATGCAATTAGTTGATTCAAAAGTTTCTTTATTTGTTCCAATTCGTGGTCTTTCCGAAACTAAAATTTTTAATCCTTCTGATGTGGTTGAGAAATTAGGTGTTAATCCTTCTCAAGTAATCGATCTTAAAGCTTTAATGGGGGACATGTCCGATAATTACCCTGGTGTGGCTGGCATTGGTCCAAAAGCAGCGACTGATTTACTTACCGAATATCAAAACCTCGACAATATTTATGATCATCTTGATGATATTAAACCAAGTGTTAAAGAAAAATTAATTAAAGAAAAAGAAAATGCTTATCTTTCTCAAAAATTAGCGACTCTAATTACTAATATTCCTTTAAAATTTAGATTGGCCGATGCTAAATGGAACAAACAATCTTTTACTGATTTAATTCCAGTTTTAAATAATTATAATTTTAAGTCTCTAGTTCAACGAATTACCAAACAAAATCCTGTTAAAATTATTAAACCTCCTTCAAATCAAACCAGTTTATTTTAATTTATGACCAAAAAACTAAAAATTGCTCTAGTTCATGATTATCTCAGTGAATTTGGTGGAGCTGAAAGGGTTTTGTCTGTTCTTTCAGAAATTTATCCCGACGCCCCAATTTATACCGCCTTCTACAAAAAAAATTCCACTGCCTATAACCATTTTAAAAATCGCCAAATTATTCCATCGTGGGTTCATTACATCCCATTTTTTAGTTCCAAACTCCACAGTCCTTTGCGTTTTTTAACTCCTCTAATTTGGGGAAGTTTTAATTTTTCAAAATTTGATGTCATTATTGCTTCTTCCAGTTGGTATGTCACCAAAGGCTTTAAAAAAGGTCCAAATACCAAAGAAATTTGTTATTGCCACACTCCTCCAAGATGGCTTTATGGATTTAAAACTTCCGTTGGTTTTCAAAAATATTGGATAGTTAAACTTTATGCCATCATCGTTGGCCATTTTATGCGTCTTTATGATTTCAAACAGGCCCAAAAAGTTAATATTTTTGTTGCCAATTCTAAAAATGTAGTCAATCGTATCCAAAAATTTTATCACCGTGACGCTATCGTGATTTATCCTCCAATTTCTTTATTGCCAGTTCCTAAAGTTAAAAAAGAAGATTTTTATTTAATAATTTCTCGTATTGTTGGTGCTAAAGGTATTGATTTAGCAGTCAAAGCGGCTGTTAAGCTTGGCATTAAACTTAAGATTGTCGGTGAACCAGCTGGTTATTATACTGAATATAGAGAACTCCAAAAAATTTCTGGTGACAATGTTGAATTTTTAGGTCGTCTTTCAGATGAAGATTTAGTCAAATATTATGCCAAAGCTAAGGCATTTTTGGCCTTATCTACTGACGAAGATTTTGGTATGACTCCGGTTGAATCAATGATGGCCGGAACTCCAGTTATTGCTTTTAAAGGTGGTGGCTATTTAGAAACGGTTATCGATGGTAAAACCGGTGTCTTTTTTGACAAACCCACAGTTGAATCTTTAATTTATGCTATTAAACGTTTCCAAAAATTAAAAATAAATCCAAAAGATTGTATTTCTCAAGCTCAAAATTTTTCCAAAGAAAAATTTGTCCAAAAAATCAAAGATTTAGTATCGACGATCTAACACCTGCCCGCAATCGCTGAAGCAATAGCTTCTGCAGGCGGGTCGACGATCTATCATCTATTTTGCATCCATTTCTGTGCATCCAAAGCCGCTCGGCAACCGTCGCCCGCTGCCACAATTGCTTGTCGATGATTCAAATTTACACAATCTCCTGCCGCAAATATTCCTTCAATATTAGTCATGGTTACTAATTCTTTATTTTCTCCAGTAATTATTTGTCCACCTTCTCTTAAATTAACCAATCCTTCCAAAAATTTTGTGGCTGGTGAATTACCAATTGCCACAAATAATCCATCTAATGGCAATATTTTTTCTTCATTAGTTTTATTGTTAAAAATTTTCACTGATTCTAAATGTTCAATTCCATTTAATGCTTTTACTTCTGAATTCCACCAAATCTCAATTTTAGGATTATTTAAAACCTGTTTTTGTTCAGCCGCACTAGCTTTAAATTCTTCTTTTCTAACAATCATATAAACTTTTTCTGTAAATTTGGCTAAAAAATTAGCATCTTCACAAGCCGTGTCTCCACCACCCACCACAGCTACCACTTTATTTCTAAAAAACATTCCATCGCAAGTAGCACAACCACTCACTCCTCGACCAATCATTTCTTGTTCTTTTTCTAAGCCTAACCATTTTGCTCTAGCCCCAGTTGCTATAATTACAGTTTTGCTTTGTATAATCTCTCCATCCTCTAATTCAACTTCAAATTCTCGACGATCTATCATCGACGATCTAACAACTTTCACTATCCCTTGTCTAACTTCTACCCCTAATTTTTTAGTTTGAGCTTGCATATCCATCATCAATTTAAATCCACCCACTCCATCCACAAAACCAGGGTAATTATCGACCATTGGAGTAATTGTTAATTGTCCACCAGGTTGATTTCCAGCAATTACCAAACTTTCCACATCCGCTCTAGCATTATAAATTGCCGCAGTTAAACCAGCTGGCCCCGACCCAATAATCAAACAATCTAAAAATTTTGTATCCATTTTTTATTTTATCATCAAAGTCTCTTTACTTTTTGTTTCTTTTTAGCCATACTTTAAATATCTTATGGACAAAAAAACTCTAAAAATAATTAAATTAATGTGGCAAATAATTCAAAATAAAAAAAGACTTTTATTTTGGTTTACTGTTCGCTTTTTTTCAGTTTTTTTACCTTTATTAACTATTTACCTTTTTTCAAAAGTAATTAATTTAGTCGAAATTAAAGCTGATTTTTCAGCTATTTTCTTTCTAATTTTAGTTACATTGGCTATCAAAATTGTTGATAATTTTTCTCGTTTAAGATCAGTCACCAAACTAGATGAATGCATTAGTGAAATTAGTTTTGATATTCACAACTATTTTATTAAAGATCTTAAGTCAGAAACTAAATTGGAAAGAAACGAAAGTATTCAAGCTATTCGTAATTTTGCTGATGCTACCGCTTTAACTCTTAAATTACTTCGTCAACCAGGCATTGATAGTATTATTTCTCTAATTACTATTCCTTTTATTATGTTGTCAGTCGATGCTCGAATTTCTATTTTGGAAGTTGTTTATATAATTGTTTATTTTGTAATTGATTATTACACCACTCAACGTTACGTAATCTTAAAAGATTTTCAAAATACTAAAGTTGAAAGTTATTATGCCAAACTCCAAGAAACTAATGATATTGAATTAGAACAAAAAACTTTCGATCGTCATTTCACTCGACTTTCTAATTGGTTTTTTACTGAATGGTTTACTCTTCAAAACACCGCGGTTTTCTTCTACATTTTAATCTTTGTTTATTTAATTATTTCTGTTTACACTGGTACTAAATTAATCTCTGATTTAATTTTGGTTATGACTTATGTCACTTCCACTCAAACCTATTTAAATTCATCTTCCGAAGTTAAAGATAGTTTGGCTGATGTTGATGTTGCTGTTAACCATCTAGCCAAAAATAAATCCATCACCGTCATCGATTTTGACGATTTAGTATAATTAGATATGCCAGAACTTCCCGAAGTTGAAGTCGTTAGACTTTTTTTAGATGCCAATTTAATTGGTAAAACTATTTCCAAATTAGAAATTATTAACCCTAGATCTTTTTTTGCTCGCCCTGAGCCTGCCGAAGTGGTAGTTGGTCAAAAAATTATCAGTACTTCTCGTCTCGGTAAACAACTTTCTTTAAATCTCGAAAATGGTTTAATTATTCTTTTTCATCTTAAAATGACTGGTCAAATCATTGTTGGTGATTCTATTTTTGGTCACCCCACACCACTCCATAGCTTTAGCGAAGGATGGCCAAACAAATCTACCCGATTGTTTTTTACTTTTTCCGATGGCTCCAAATTATTTTTTAATGATCAGCGTAAATTTGGTTGGGTTAAAGTTTTTACCAAGACTGAGCTTGTCGAATTCCAACAAAATCTGGGAGTTGATATTTTAAGCCCAGCTTTCACTCCAAAACATTTATACAATCAACTTCAACGTACTTCTCGTCCCATCAAAACTGTTCTTTTAGACCAATCATTTTTTGCTGGTATTGGTAATATTTATGCTAACGATGCTCTTTTTTTGGCTAAAATTCACCCGATTTCTCCGGCTAACAAAATTTCTCTAAAAAAATCAAATCAACTTCATCAAAATCTTGTGAAAATTATGAAACAATCAATTTTAGCTGGTGGCTCAACCGCTAAAGATAATAAATACATTCATCCCGACGGTTCTCTTGGTCAACACCAATTTAGTTTTCAGGTTTACCAACGAGCCGGAGAACATTGTTTAGTTTGTCAAACTCCAATTAAACGTATCAAAATCGGTGGCCGCGGCACCTTCTATTGTCCTAAGTGCCAGAAATAAACTTTCCTATTTCTTCATTAACCTTTCCTACTTGATTTTTATCAAATCGATAATCATGACCAACACCTTCAATTAAGACATATTTTTTTGGTTCATTTACTTTTTTATAAATTGATTCCACTTTTTCCGGTAAAACTTTTTCATCCAATTGACCGGCTATCAATAAAACTGGGCAACTGATTTTTGATACTTCTTCACAAACATTATATTTTAAAGAATCTTCAATAAAAGAGAATGGTACTTTAAATTCAATAATTTGGTCTTTATTTATTGGGTTATCACGTTTTGATACTCTTATCCCATCAACCCATTTAATAGCTGAATCAACAGTAGGTGGCATAATTGCCACTACTTTATTTATATTTTTATTTCTTGCAGCATAAAGTAAACTAACTTTTCCACCCAAACTATGACCCAAAATAACAATTTCTGAAAAATTTCTTTCAAATTTTTCTTTTGATTTATTTATAACCTCGTCGATATCTAAAAGATATTGAGAAATATTATATTTATTAATATCTTCACCTTCACCCCATGTTCCAGTTGGGTTGAAACTAACTCCTAAATAATTTTTTGTTGTTAAAAACTTTCCTAATTCTGTCAAATGTTCGTCATCTTTAGAACTCACATAACCCGGCAAAATCACTGCCAATTTATTAAAATCATCATTTTTAGGAATATAAAAATTCATCATCATTTCCAATTATACCAGTCAAAAAAATAAACCTCCTCTATCTTAACGTAGAGACGTCCCGCCGGGGCGTCTCTACTAAATAAACAAATTTAAATAACACTATTTTTAACCCCTCCTTTCGTCAAAGGAGGGGCAGGCCCGCCTGCAGAAGCTATCGCTTCAGCGATTGCGGGCAGGGGTAGATTTTGAACAAAATGGTTTTAATTCTTGACAACATTTTTATATCGGACTAAAATAGTCCACAATGAATCTATCAACTAAATCTCGTTATGGTTTACGCGCTTTGACCAATCTTTTGGACAAAGACTGTTGTTGTTCTGTCAACCAAATTTCTCAAAAAGAAAATATTTCTGCTGATTATTTAGAAAAAATTTTTTCTAAATTAAAAAAAGCGGGGATTTTAAAAGTTGAACGAGGAGCTACTGGTGGTTATTCTCTTAGTCGAGATTCTAAAAATATTACTTTAAGTGAAGTTATTAATGCTTTAGAAAAACCAGAATTCACTTGTCCTTCTTTTTGTAGTTGTCAAAGTAAATCAGTTTGGCAAAAAATTCAATCTGGTTTTAGTCATGTTTTAAATTCAATTACTCTCGATCAATTAGCCATTTCTAAAGACAAATCAGTTTATCTTGATTATGGGGCTTCAACTCCAATTGATCCTGAAGTTTTAAACACCATGTTGCCTTATTTCTCTCAAAATTATTCTGGCAACACCATGTCTCTTCATAAATATGGTCAAGATGCTGCTCAAGTTTTAGAATCTTGTCGTCAAACTTTTGCTGATATTTTAAAAACTAAATCTTCAGAAATAATTTTTACCGGTTCAGCCACTGAATCCAATAACACTGTTATCAAAGGAATTGCTTTTGCCAATCAAACCAAAGGTAAACATTTAATCATTTCTAAAATTGAACACGATTGTGTTTTAAACAGTGCTAAATGGTTAGAAACTCAAGGTTTTGAAATTAGTTATTTATCGGTTGATAAATATGGTCTAGTAAATTTAGACGAACTTCAAAAATTAATAAGAAAGGATACTGTTTTAGTCTCTATAATTCATGGCAACAATGAAATCGGGACTATTCAAGACTTAAAGAAAATCGGTCAAATCTGCCACGATAACGGTGTCTATTTTCATACCGATGCTTCTCAAAGTTTTACCAAAGTCCCAATCGATTTATCTAAACTTAATGTTGATCTTTTAACCGCTTCTTCTCATAAAATTTACGGTCCAAAAGGAGCTGGTTTACTTTATATTAAAACTGGCACCAAAATTACTCCACTTCTTCATGGTGGTGGTCATGAGTTTAATCTTCGTTCTTCGACTGTTAATTTACCAGCCATCGTTGGTTTTACTAAAGCTACTGAAATCGCCACTGCTAATTTTGTTCAAGAATCTGAAAAAATAACCAATCTTCGAGATTATTTAATTACCAATATTTTAAAAACTATTCCCGAATCTCATTTAAATGGTCATCCGACTCAACGTCTTTTTAACAACGTTAATATTTCTTTCGACAAGGTTGAAGGGGAATCTCTTTTATTAGAATTAGATTATTACGGCATTGCTGCTTCCACTGGTTCGGCTTGTTCTTCTATGTCTCTTGAACCTAGTCATGTTTTATTAGCCACTGGTCTTAAACCTGAACAATCTCACGGTTCTCTTCGTTTTAGTCTTGGTCGTTTCACTACTAAATCAGAAATAGACTATCTTTTAAAAGTTTTACCTCAAGTTATTAATAAATTTAGGCTTATATCGCCTTTTAAAAACTAATTATGTATACCAAAAAAGTTCTTGAACACTTCCGAAATCCTCATAATTTCGGTTCTATTAAAAACCCTACTTCCGTCGGCCAAGTTGGTAATCTAGCTTGTGGCGATGTTATGAAGCTTTATTTAAAAATTGACAAAAACAAAGACGGTCAAGATTTTATTAAAGATATTAAATTTGAAACCCTCGGTTGTGCGGCTGCCATTGCTACTAGTAGTGTTATCACTGATTTAGCTGCCGGTCTTACTCTACCCAAAGCTCTAAAAATTAAAAATGAAGATATTATTAAGGCTCTTGAAGATTTACCTACTGTCAAAATTCATTGTTCTTTATTAGCTGCCGATGCTCTAGCCGAAGCTATTTATAATTATTATCAACAAACTAATCAACCAATTTCTGATGAATTAGAGAAATTACATCAACGTATTACTGTTTGTCAAACTCGTTTAAAACATTAAATATTGCTAAAATAAAACAATGTTCTTAATCAAAGCCGCTTATGCTCAATGTCCAGTTTGTATCGTTACTGTTGGTGGTGGCATGCTTATTGCCAAAAAATTAGGAGTTGATGATTTTTTAGTCTCTCTTTGGATTTCAGCTCTTAATACGGCTATTTCTTTTTGGTTAGCTCCTAAAATTAAGAATAAAATTTTAAATAATCCAGTTATTTTTTCTCTTTTAATGCTTGGTTTCACTCTTTTTTATTTTGCTTATACTAATGAAATTGGAGTTATTACTAATAAAATTCTTGGTTTAGACAAAATTATTTTTGGTCAAACTCTTGGTCTTTTAATTATGTTTTTGGGTATATTTATTGATCGCTATTCTCGTAAATTACATGGCGGCAAGATTTTATTTCCTTATCAAAAAGTCGTTTTCCCCGTCGGTCTTTTACTTATCTTCACTTTATTATTCAAATTATTATTTAAATTATAAAAATAATTATTAATTCTTAATTATTAATTATTAATTAAACTATGTTAGACAAAGACGTTCAAAAATTTATCGACAACACTAAAAAATTAGAAAAAGGTCATCAATTAGATCTTTCTTCTGGTGAAGATTTGTCCATTGCTATCATGAATCTTATTGGTATTGAGGAACATATGTTTTTCACTTCCCAAAAGCTTGGTGACACCAAATATATTGATGTTTTAAATTCTGCTCGTGAAATGCGAAAAGAATTAATGAAGAAAATTGTTAAAGAAGGTGAAGGTGAAGTTTGGTGTACCAGCAAACATTTATTATCAGCTTCAATGCGTTTAATGGAAGTCGGTACCAAATCTTTAACCAAAGGCGATAAAAAAGAAGCCAATGATTATTTCAAAAAATCTTTTGATTTATATAATCTTTTTTGGGGTTTAAATTTAGGATTGGTTAAATCCGATCCTCAAAAAATAGAACTCGAACAAAAGCCTATCGCTGAAAAAAGTTTAATGGGTACTATTAGTCAAACTATTGGCAAAATTCTTGATTGTTGTCGAGAATAAATCGTTAAGCTTTTTTGTTTCTTACTTCTTTTTTGACTTTCTTAGCAATTGTTTTTGCTTTATTCTTAATTTCTTCAGTTACTTTTTCAACTTCAATTTTTTTACTTCCATCTTTAGGAACAATAAACCAAAGAATTAAATAAGCTAAAAATCCAGTTCCAAAATTAAGTAATAAAACCACAAAAATAATTCTAATTAATGAACTATCAATATCAAAATATTCAGCTAAACCACCACAAATACCAGCCACCATCACATCTGTTTTAGATCGATATAGTTTTTTAGCTGTCATAATTATATTTTACCTAATTCGTTTAATTTTTCCATGTCTCTAATTATTATTTTACGATCTTGATTATAAAGTAAACCCATTTTTTGTAATTTCAAAATTTGAAGAGTTACTGTTTCTCTGGTTAAACCAGTCATGGTTGCCAAAATTCTGTGTGGAGCATTAAAATTTATGATTATTTCACTACCTTTTTTCTCGCCTCTATTTTTAGCGATTAAACAAATCAAACCAGCGACTTTATTTAAAGCTTCCCCAGCTACGATTTGAAGCCAGCTATTATTTAAATCAATTAATTGATCTAATAAGTTTTTATCAATTTCTTGTTTTATTTCTGGATTTTCTTTTATAAAATTTAAAAAATCTTCAACTGGAGCTGACCATAATTGAGCTGCGGTTACTGTTTCAATAAAATATTTATTTTCTTGTTTGTGTAATGTTGACATTACTGAGCAGAAAAATAATGGTTTTAAAGTTGGTAAACTTATTTCTTTTTTATCTTTTCCTTGGCAGTAAGCTCTAATATAACCTTCTTTTTCTATCCAAACCTTATTTAATTTATCACCAGGTCTAAGTAAAATTTGACCTTTTTTACTGTTAATAATTTCGTATTTAGAAAAGAAATTTTCTAATTGTTTTTTAATTTTTTCGTTCATATTTAGTTCAAGTTAATATATAACTTTGTTTTTTAGCAAGGAATTTATTATAACACCTTAACTGTAATAATTTCTGAAAAAATAATTATTCTTCATAGTCATTAACCTATTATTTAGGTTATAATCATTTTTATGACCGAAAACAGACTTGGTTTTGAACTAAACTCTACCCTAGAGCAAGATATTGTCAAAACACCACCCATCAATCCTATCTTAAGAGCCTTTGAAAAAAATGATCAAATTAATTTTGAAAAAAATAATCAAATAATTGATCTCAAAGACAAAGTTGAAGAATTAAAAGAAAAGATGTTTAAAGATCATTTAACTGGTTTTGAAAATCGTTGTGGTCTTGATCGTTATAAATGTTGTTTAAAAAAAGAACAATGTCCTTTAATTATTTTTGTTGCCGATTTAGATAATTTAAAAACAATAAATGATACTCCAGATCCAAATATTGGTGGTCATACTAATGGAGATAAATACATCCTCTCTTTTGTTAAATTTGTTAACGAAATTTTCCCAGATAATAAAAAATTTAGACTTGGTGGTGATGAATTTACTATTCCTCTCCCAAACTTAGATTCAAAAGAATTAGAGCCAATTTATAAAAAATTAGAAGATTTTAACAAGAAAGAACAAAATCCAAACAAACTTGAATTTACTTATGCTTTTGATATTGTCTCATCAAAAGAAGATTTTTATGATGCCTTAAAAAGAGCAGATGATAAATTAGTTAAAGCTAAAATAATCAAAAAATCTAAGTAAAAATTTTATTCTTTTTCCAATTCGTAAAAAACCACACTTGAGTTTAGATTAATTTTTTGATCGATTTTAAATTTTCCCAAACTGGTTACTTCCCACACAGTTTCTGTTTCTGGCAATCTGTCTTTTGGTGCCACCAAAAATAACTTTTCTGCCTTTGGATATTCTTCCACTCCCATTGGTTCACACCCTTTTAGATTTAATAAATATCTTAAATCATAAGCTCGAGTATCGCCTTGAACTGTGGCTGCTACATTAAAATTTTTAGGGCAGCCATCTTTAACAATTAAATTGACAACTTGTTGTTGTTCATTGTAATTCCAACCAGAAATACTATCTAATGGAGCATAATTAGCAAATAATTTATTTTGGATTAAAAACCCAAATATCAAAACAATTATTAAAATAAGACTTGCTTTATTTTTATTTTTTAATTTAGATAAACCCAAAAGTAAAAACCAGATAATAAAAATTAATAAAGAAAAAACAAAATAATGAGAGGTTAATTCACCTCCAGTCGAGGAATGGGTAAAAATATAAAAAAGAGTTTTTATATTATAAAAACTATGGCGAAGTTCAAAAACAAACCATGGTAAATCACCTAATGAAAATCCTAAAAGAATTATTAAATAGTTTTTAATTTTTTTAAATTGTTTTGATTTGAATAAAATCCAAATAAAAAATAATCCCCAAAAAACTGCACTATAATGACAAGCAAAAGCAAAACCCCAAAAAAATGCCATTAAAAACAAATATTTTATGTTCTTTCTTAAAAGATATTTTTCGGAAATTAATAATACTAAAATGGATAGTGGAATTAATAAGTGTGGGTTCCAAAAAAATCGACTATGAATGACTAAATATGGTGAAACAGCTATAAAAATAAAGGTTAAAAAAGCCCAAAATAAATTAAATTTACGTTTTATAAATTCAATAAAAAATAAATAAAAAACTAATTCCAATAAGATAAACATAATGGTTATTGTTAATGGATTCCATCGACCAATTAATCCCACCATTCCTAATACATAATAATAATTAGCTCCAATGAAAAAGTTTCTTCCCATAAACGATTTTGAAGTTACCATTGGTCCAACTAAACTTATTTTTTTCGAATCAAACATCTGTTTAGTTTCCAACAAGTGAATTCCTTGATCCAATCTAAAACCAATCAAATCATTCAACCGGTAAAGTCGAAAAAAAAGATATAAACAGGAAATCAAAACCAATCCAATAATAAATATTGTCTTTTTATTTTTCATTAAATTTTTCTTCAAACCTTTCCACTAATGAATAGCAGCAGCCACAAAAAACTTGTTTATAAAATCCCTTAGTTTCTAAATGTTTACAAACATTTTTAGGGACAAAAAAATCAATTTCATATTTTTTGCCAATTTCTTTTCCAATTTTTTCAATCATTTCTCCATTTTGGTATTCACTGGTTAATAGAGTAGAAGTAAAACTCTCAAATCCATTTTCTTTAGCAAATTTTGCCGTTTTTTCTAATCTCAATCTCCAGCAATTTATACAACGATCAGGTTTTTTTACATCAGACCCGACTTTTTCAAAATAATCACTTGGTTTCCAATCTGGAATTATTAGTTTTAAATCTTTAATCATCAATTGCATCGCTTTCAACCGTGATTGATATTCCGATCTAGGGTGAATGTTTGGATTGTAATAATAAACTGTCACTTCTGTTTGTAAGGGCGTATTGCCATACGCCCCTACATTTTGGGATTTAATCGACTCCACCATTTTTAGCAAACAATCCGTACAGCAAGCATGAATTAATAGTTTCATTTATTTTTTTAAAAACTCTCTCATTTGTTCTAGTCCGTTTTTGGCTTTAGTTGTTTCAAAATGTTTTCTAGCCGGTTCTAATTTTTCAATAATCCAATCAGCTAAACCATTTTTTAAATCAAGAGGGAATAAAACTCCACTTTTATAGTCTTCAATTAATTTATCAACTTCAGTATAAACAATATTACCCCCAAATTTTTCTGGTCTATTTATTATAAAATTACCAGTTTTTTCTCCCCAAAATACCAAAGTTTCCACCCAATTAATTAATGGATTATTTTCAATATCTTTTGGTGGTCCATAAGCTTTTTTAATTTTATTTCTTATTTCCTCTGGAGTATCGTGAATAAAAATAGCACTATCTGGTTTAGATTTACTCATTTTTAATGATGATTCATCATTATTTCCAGCTTCTGGTCCAGTTAATCCCGCAATTAAGTTTTGATGAATGGCTATTGGCGCAATTATTTCACCTTTACTATTTTTTAAAGGATTAATAGTTAATTTTTTAGCCACATCTCTGGCAATTACATGAGCTTTTCTTTGATCCATTCCAGCATGAGCTAAATTTACTCCCAAAGTAAAAATATCAGCTACTTGTAATGGGGGATAAAACAAAGTTGCCATATCCACATCATTACCTTCTTTTTTACCCATAATCGAAATTGATCTTAAGTTTCTCGATAAAGTTACATGTTTACCCACTTCCATAAAGGTTTCCCAATGAATGAAATTCTTTTCATACAAATCTTTTCCAGTTACAAATTCAACTTGATTTTCATCAATTCCAAAACATTTTAAAGACGCAATTAAACCTTCTTTGAAGTAATTTTCAGTCGCTATTCTAATATTTGTCCAATTTCCCCCTAGTTTATTATTTAAATAAGAATGAAAATCAGCCAATAAAATTTTACATTTAACTCCTGCCTTTAAAAAATCAGCAATCTTTCCCATTGAAATTAAACCAGTTCCCAAATGCACCATCCCCGATATTTCAAAGCCAATATAATGTCTGAGTTCAGTATTTGTCTCGATTAAATTTTTTAAATCATCCTCAGTTAATATTTCCTGACAATTACGAGTAATCAGGTGAATTTTTTCAGTTGTATCCATAGCTGAAGTATAAATTATTTTTTCCTATTTTGCTATACTTATTAAGCTCAAAATGAAAAAAATTGTTTCGTTTTTTATTCTATTTCTATTGTGTTTTATCTCCTTTACTAAATCCGTTTTGGCTATGGATGTCTATTATCGTGCCCAAGTTACTAAAGTTTTAGAAGATAAAATCATTACTATCCAAGACACTAATCAGCGTTATCAAAAATTAGAATTAAAAATTATTGATTCCAAACTTAAAGATCAACCTCTCCTTACCATCGATAATGGTTTATCAGAATTAACTACCAATCAAAATTTTTTCAAAATTAATGATTGGATTTTTTTAAGCCAAACAGTTGATTCAAGTTCTGGTGAAATCAGTTATCAAATTGCCGATTATGATCGTGGTCAACCAATTATTGTTTTGTTTATAATTTTTGTTATTTCTGTTTTGATTATTAGTTCTTGGCGAGGATTATTTTCTCTTCTTTCCATGGTTGTGTCTTTTTTAATTATTTTCTTTTTTATTCTTCCCAATCTTTATCAAGGAGCCAATCCGCTTTTAATTGTTTCTCTTGGAATTATTTTTATTATTCCGACCACTTTTTATATGGCTCATGGTTTTAATCGTAAAACTACTACCGCTATTATTGGTACCATTATTAGCCTTTTTGTCGCGGTTATTTTATCCCTGATTTTTATTAATTTTGCTAAATTATCTGGCTCTACTAGTGAAGAATCAGGCTTTTTATTAACCTTAAAACCAGGTGTTTTTAATTTTAAAGCTATTTTATTATCAGGAATTATTATTGGAGTTTTAGGAGTTATCGATGATATTACTATTTCTCAAGCGGCTATTGTGGCTCAATTAAAAACTATTAATCCAAAAAATAAAAAAATCTTTTCTCAGGCCATGTCTATTGGTC
>Ga0209467_1000752_pt1 | contig 37066 bp, 26 predicted proteins | sample Higcelwee11metaG_FD_187175 | JGI IMG/M metagenome (GOLD analysis project Ga0209467, IMG submission 187175) | Freshwater pond sediment microbial communities from the University of Edinburgh, under environmental carbon perturbations - High... | ecosystem: Environmental > Aquatic > Freshwater >... | reverse complement strand
TCGCCGTAGGATGCTTCCTTCCATTCGCCGTTCTTTTTGATCATCGGTTTAGTAATTCTTGAGCTGTCGTTCAGATACTTATATCCGAATTTAGCGTATTTACAGATATTTCCGTCCGGATTTGCCGGAGTTTTTCTTCCTTCGGCTTTGATGAAATAGCCGCCTTTACGATGAAGCGTTATTCCGCAGCCTATTGAACAATAGTTACATACAGTTTCGATCTTCTCTGTAACGAACGGTCCCGGCTTGAATGGTTTATTCTCATTTATTGCTCCAGTAGGGCAGGTATCGATACACATTCCGCATGATTCGCAGGTCGAATCTTTAAGCGATGCTGCTAAAGCAGGAGCTACAAAAGTATCGAAACCCCTGTTGACTAGCCCGAGCGCATTTGCGCCGACTATGTCCTTACAGACCCTGACGCACCTTGAGCATAGAATACATTTGTTATTGTCTATCTCGATGAAAGGATGTGAATAATCGACTCTGTATTTATTATATGAACCGCCATACCTTTTCTGATCGATCCCGTACTGAGTTGAATATTTTTTTAGATCGCAGGTAAAAAATGCCTCGCAGCCGCATTCTAAGCATCTTGCGGTTTCGTTGTGCGCCTGATCGCATGAATATCCAAGCTCGACCTCATTGAAATTTCTCCTCATTTCAGGAGGAAGAACAGGCATTTCTTCTCTCAACTGAGTATAATATTCATTTATATAATCTTTTTTATCCTGTTCTTCAAAATTATCTCTTTTACTTACGAATTCACCAACCTCTCCGACCACAGCCTGACCGGTCAGGTACTGATGACAGCTTCTTGCTGCGATCCTTCCCTGCGCAATAGCTTCGATCAGTGTCGCAGCTCCCGTAACTGCGTCACCTGCGGCAAATATATTTTTTGCCCCGGTCTGAAGAGTTTTTGGATCGGCATCAATGTCGCCGTACTTATTCAGCTTGAATTCGCCTTCTGCGTTCGGATTGATGTTCTCTAAAAAATCAACATCGGTTTTCTGACCGATCGCTCCGAGTATATAATCAAGATCGATATCGAATTCGGAATCTTTGACTGGAACCGGGCTTCTTCTCCCGCTCTTGTCAGGCTCACCAAGTTCCATCTTGATGCATCTTAACGATTTCAGCCTTCCGTTCACATCCTTGTTGACTTTTAAAGGAGCTGTCAGGAACATATACTGAACGCCTTCAAGCTTAGATTCGTGTATCTCTATAGGATTGGCAGGCATCTCATTTTCGGTTCGTCTGTAAATTATATACGATTCCGATGCCCCGCACCTGAGCGCGCTTCTGCAGCAGTCCATCGCTGTATTCCCGCCGCCTATCGTAGCCACTTTTTTGCCTTTAAAATCGAATTTTTTTCCTGTCAGCTCCATTGTTCTCAGATAATCTATTCCTGAAAGTACTCCTTCTGCATCTTCATCCTCAACGCGCATAGCAGCACCTTTCTGACAGCCGACGGTTGTGATCATCGCATCGTAATTCTTTTTTACATGATCGTAATTTAAGTCTTTACCGAATTTCTTCCCGTAATATATTTTGGTTCCGAGTTCGGTAATGGAATCTATCTCTTTCTGGATCAGGTCGTTCGGAAGTCTGTATTCGGGAATTCCGTATCTTAACATTCCTCCGCCGTGAGGATTTGATTCTATAATGTCCACATGATGACCTTCAAGTGAAAGGTAATAAGCCGAAGTCAGTCCTGCCGGACCGGCTCCTATTACGCATATTTTCTTTCCTGTATCAGCTTTTATAACAGGCATGAATTTATTGCCTGAAGCGAAATCCTGATCGGTCGTGTATCTCTTCAGATAGTCTATTCCTACGCCGTTCTCATCGACCAGATTCCTGCGGCATGCAACCTCGCAGGGTCTGACGCAAACTCTTCCGCAGATGGCCGGCAGAGGATTCTTTTCCTTGATAAGCCCGACAGCTTCAGAATATAATCCTTTTTCGATCAGAGCTATATAACCCTGAACATCAACACCCGCAGGGCATCTTAGCTTGCATGGCGCAGCGCAGTCGGCGTAGTGATTGCCCAGCAAAAGCTCAAGTGCGGTTTTTCTTGATTTCCTAATTCTGTCACTGTCTGTCGCAACCTTCATATCTTTACTGATCCTGGTTGAACATGACGGCTGAAGAGTTCTCAAGCCTTCAATTTCTACTACGCACAAAAAACATGATGAATAAGGTTTAAGTCTGTCATCGTGACATAAAGTCGGTATTTCGATCCCGTTTCTTCTACAAAGTTCAAGAACGGTTTCTCCTATTCTGCCTTCAAATTCGGCGCCGTTGATATATACTTTAATTCCTTCCATTATAGAATTCCCCGGGTTAATTTTTATCTATTGAACTAAATTTACAGGTATCGAAACATGCTCCGCACTTAATACACTTAGCCTGATCTATAAGGTGTTTCTGTTTCTTTTCGCCGGTGATGGCTTTGGTCGGGCATACTCTTGCACATGCTCCGCAGCCTATACATTTATCGTTGATCTCATAAATGATGAGCTCTTTACAGGCTTTTGCCGGACATTTTTTATCCTTTATATGAGCTTCATATTCATTTCTGAAATACTTAAGCGTGGTAAGTACCGGATTCGGTGCTGTCTGACCCAAGCCACATAGCGATGAATCTTTAATCTGTGCGGCAAGTTCCTGAAGATTTTCAATATCTTCCTCTTCGCCTTTTCCCTCAGAGATCCTGTTTAGTATCTCGAGCATTCTTTTTGTTCCTATCCTGCAGAAAGTACATTTTCCGCAGCTTTCTTTTTGTGTAAAATTCAGAAAGAATTTAGCCACATCGACCATGCATGTAGTTTCATCCATCACGACCATTCCGCCTGATCCCATTATGGCTCCGGTGGCATTGACAGAATCATAGTCGATGATAGTTCCACCGAGTTCCGCTGGAATACAACCGCCGGAAGGTCCGCCCATCTGGACAGCCTTGAACTTTTTGCCTTCCTTGATCCCGCCGCCAAGTTTGAATATCACATCATTGAGTGTGATACCCATGGGAACCTCGACGAGACCCGAATTTCTGATCTTTCCGGCTAAAGCGAATACTTTGGTACCTTTAGATTTTTCGGTACCGTATTTGGCATATTCAGCTGCACCGTGAAATATTATCCATGGAATATTGGCGTATGTTTCCACATTATTTATATTGGTCGGTTTAGCCCATAGACCCGCTTCAGCCGGGAACGGAGGTCTTTTTTTAGGCATACCTCTTTTACCTTCTACTGAAGCTATAAGAGCGGTCTCTTCGCCGCATACAAATGCTCCGGCGCCTTCTTTCACATACAGGTCGAAATTGAATCCCTGTTTTCCAAGTATGTTTTTTCCTAAGTATCCTTTATCTCTTGCCTGTTGTAAAGCAAGGTTCAGCCTTTTTACCGCCAGCGGATACTCTGCACGGCAATAGATCACTCCGCCTGTTGCGTTTATAGCATAAGCGGCTATGATCATTCCTTCTATTACAGAATGCGGATCGCCTTCGAGAACAGACCTGTCCATGAAGGCTCCCGGGTCTCCCTCGTCAGCGTTGCATATAACATACTTTTCATCGCTTTTATAGCCTCTCGCGAATTTCCACTTCATTCCGGTCGGGAATCCGCCGCCGCCCCTTCCTCTCAGTCCGGAGTCCAGTACGGTCTTAATGACATCATCTTCCGTGATCCCTTCCTGAAGGATTTTTTTAATGCTCTTATATCCGTCCCTCGCTTCATAATCTTCGATCGATTCAGGATCCATCATCCCGCAGTTCCTGAGAACTATCTTTATCTGATTGTCAACAAAATCCTGTTCGTCTCCCTTAACAACATCTGAATGAACGATATAATTTTCTACCGGCTTGCTTCCTTTAATATGCTTTTCAAATATTTCATCTATCCTTTTAATGTCAACATCGCCATATAAATATGTCCCTTTAGAATCCGTGATCTCAACAAGGGGTTCTCTGTAGCACATGCCTATACAGCTCGTTTTACCAAGTTCGAAAAGGTCTTTATTTTCACTGCTTATCTCTAGAAGTCTGTGATAAACCTTGTTCGCCCCTGCAGCTACCCCGCAGCTTCCGAGACCGACTACAACTTTTATTTTATTCATTATATCTGTCCCTTCTTTCATTTTTTGTTATTTCTTATATCTCTCACTATCTTTACGGCTTTCTCGCCTGTAAGTTTTCCGTATGTCTCTTCTCCGATCATCATAACAGGAGCCAGGGAACAACATCCTAAGCATGCGACAGATTCCAGTGTGAACAGCCTGTCGGTCGTTGTTTTTCCGTCTTCGACCTGAAGCTCGTTCATAAGTGCTGTTGTAATTCCGTTCGCATTCTGTACGTGACAGGCAGTACCGTGGCATACTTTTATTATATGTTTACCTACGGGATTAAGCCTGAATTGCGAATAGAATGTAACTACACCGAAAATATCGCTTTCGCTCAGACCTGATGCCTCTGATATTTTTTTTATGGCGCCTTTAGGAATGTAGCGGTACAGTTCCTGGGTTCCCTGCAGAAGAGGGATCATGCTTCCTTTTTTACCGGCGTATTTTTTTAACAGGCCGTCCAGAAGAGACAGATCGACCTGCTCGTCGGGCATATAAGTATGCCTTGTTGGGTTTTTTCTTTGGATCCTCATTTTTTTCCCTGCTCCGTTTTATAGATTTTCAATTGTATTAATTATATCCTATATTAATAAAAATGCAACCATAATTTTCAGATTGTAACTATCCCTTCACCATTAATTCCGTTCACTTTCACTTTTACAGGTTTTTCCAGTCTTATATGCCTGATTAAGTGGTTTTCACTGACACTCTTATGGGTATTTAGATAATCTATATCTATATCTCCCTGCTTCAGGTAAGGATTTATTGTAAAATATATTACCTTAAGAAGCGTTATATTCTGAAAAAAGTGAGATCCCTGGCTGGGGTCAATATGAAATTCCTTCAATCCGTGCTCGATGATCACTTTCGCCTGAGATATCTGAGCCCACTTTACCGGTATCCCCAGCCATGGATCTGAACTTCCCCACCTTCCCGGTCCTATAAGAATATAGTTTTTGTTCTCTTTAAGAAATTTATCGTTTAATTTTTGCAACATTCCGGCGATCTTTTCTGTTTCGGAAGGATTAAAATTTTCGGTCCTGACATAAATAATATCCCTGATCCCGTCTATTGTTCCGTTTCCAAGTGAAGTTATGGAATGTATCAGTGCTTCTTTTCTTTCTTTGTCTGTTATTCTAACATCGCTATACTCCAGACCGTGGACTATCGGTCTTATCTGAAGAAACCTGAAAAACTTCGGACGGTCAACCGGTTTGTCGAGTTCCAGTGCAAATTCTATTTCAACCGGAGAATTCATTTCCCGTGATCCGTATTCCAGAAGGGTAGAAACAATTTCTGCAAGCGGGAACATATCATATTTCAAAATAGGGGCAAAAGTAAGCAGCTTTTTCCCGTTCTCCATATATCCGTCGTTTATAGTACTGTTCTCGAAATCATAGGTTGAAACAAGAAGTTTAAGAGATTCGTCTTCTTCGGCTTTTTCAACCTCCAGATGCGCAAGGTTATGTTTCTCATCCGTAGTCGCACAGAAATTCTTTTCCATATCGAGAGCATAAAACATTTTCTGCGTATTTTTCAAGGTCATATCCGCCGATGAAATCTGAAGTATTTTCTTCGGGTATTTTGGCGAGAACCTTAAAGATGTTTCACCATCAACTATTGTTTTACCGAGCCCCAGTGCTATATTCACAACTCCGTCCTCGTATTTTTCGTCACCGACAGGATAAAAATTTAAAGACCTTGCCACTCCGGATAAAGACGGGTAGAATCTCGATTCGCCGGTTCCTTCCGCATAGAGTTTCCCTGTAACTTCCTGGATCACAACAGCCATTTTCTCTTCGTCTATCACATTGTGAGTTGCTTTCATGTAATCCTTGCTGGCCTTATAAAATGTTGATGCAAAAACGCCTTTTATAGCATTGGAAAGCTCCTTTAATCTTACGCTTATATTCATATCGTTATTCGGTATCATGTACGTAGTGTAAACCCCCGCGAACGGCTGGAAATACGAATCTTCAAGCAGACTTGACGACCTGACCGCAATTGGTGTTCTTATATATGTAAGAATACAGTAAAGATCCTCTTTCAGCGACGGAGGAAGATCTGCCTGCACGAAGTACTGGAGTATTTTTTCATCGGAAACTTCTGATAAAGCGAAATCATAAAGATTGTTCATGGCCATGAACTCTTCAAAAATGTCGGTGGAAAGGACAATCGTTTTAGGTATATTTATTATTACATCCTCGTATTTATAATTAATTCTTTTATTTTTCAAAAATGAATCTATAAATGCCAGTCCTCGCCCTTTTCCGCCTAAAGATCCCTTACCTATTCTGCTGAATCCTGTGTAATCATCAAAAAATTCTTTATTAAAAGTGGCAATGGTTCCTTTGGAGGTATGTATTCTGTAATTTTTTATAGTTCTGTAAACATAGTCTCTTGTTGCTTCAATGCTTTCGAAATCTGTTTCCTTTTTGTCTTTGATTATATCCGCGAGCGTGAATAAGGCTCGGGCTTTGAACCATTTAGAGAAGTGATTATTGGCCGCATGATATTCGAATGAATTTATCGGAATATTCTCTATCTTATTCTGAAGATCTCTAAGATCAGTGGCCCTTACGATCTCGTCATTGGTTTCCGGATCGACAAAGATAAAATCGCCAAAACCGAAATTCAGCTTTATATATTCCCTAAGTTCGTTAAGAAGTGTTTTTGAATGTTTAAATAAAAAATCCGCATGGAATTTTTCTACTTCATTCTTGAATTCCATCTGGGAGGACTGAAGTAGGATCGGAAGATGGGGATTCTCCTTCCTTATCATTTTGCAGAGCTTTATACCTGCTTTATTATCATCTTTTCCTTTGATCTTATATGTAATGTCCGAAATTACGCCAAGAAGGTTGCTTTTGTATTTTGAGTATAGTTCTACAGCCTGTTCATAATTGTTTGCCAGAAGTATTTTTGCCCTGGCTCTCATCCTCATTGTTTTCTGATGCTCATTAAGTCCTTCAGCCATAAGAGAAATAGTCTGGTTGAAAAGAATTTTATACATGTTCGGCAGATAGCTTGAATAATACCTGATGGAATCCTCTACAAGTATTATGCAGTATGCTCCCACTTCATTTACATCGTGCTCGACATTCATTTTATCTTCAATCAGCTTTATTATAGCCAAAAGAATGCTTGAATCTCCCAGCCAGGAGAATACATAGTCAATGTATTTCAGATCTTTATTAGCCAGAAAAGACGACACCTCTCTTGAAAAATGTGTCAGCACGACAATCGGTATATCCGGATACTGATTTTTGATCTTACATGACAGCTCGAAAGGCATAATATCTCCAAGATTTACCATAGTGATAACGAGATCGAACCTTTTCTTTTTCAGCATTTCAAACGCTTCTGACTGCGTTGACACCTGAGTGAAATGTGGAGGATTTCTTATACTTAAGGATACATATTCCTGAAATACATGTTCGTCGATCCTGCCGTCAACCTCAAGCATGAACTCATCGTATTTGCTGCAGATGAGCAGAACTTCCTTTATCGTTTTCTGCATCAGTTTTCCGAACGGCTCTTCTTCGAAGTAATATTTCTCTTCACTGAACTTTTTTATGTCATAGAGTTCCATATATACACTCCGTTAATTGATAAAAAAGGGCGGAAAACCGCCCTTTTTATAAAATTAAGTAACCCTTATACTACGCCGTGATCCATCATAGCATCGGCAACTTTTATAAAACCTGCGATATTCGCGCCGGCCATATAGTTGATATATCCGTCTTTTTCAGGACAGTATTTTAGAGCTGCAGCTTTAGAGTTGTCGTGAATATCTTTCATAATTCTTTTCAGATGTCCGTCAACTTCGTCTCTTGTCCATGACATTCTTAATGAGTTCTGGCTCATTTCGAGTCCTGAAGTCGCTACACCGCCTGCGTTTGCAGCTTTTGCCGGTCCGTACATAACTCTTGCTTTGATGAAGATGTCCTGAGCTTCAGGAAGTGAAGGCATGTTAGCGCCTTCCGCTACAACTTTACATCCGAGTTTTACAAGAGCTCTTGCGTGGCTGCCGTCGATCTCATTCTGGGTTGCTGAAGGTAACGCGATGTCAACTTTGATCTTTTCGTCTCTGATAACATCCCACACGCTTTTGCCGGAATAATATTTAACTTTCGGTCCTTTGAATTTTGTAGCGTATTCTTCTACTCTTCCTCTCTTAACGTTTTTAAGTTCCATCAGGAAGTCCCATTTTTTGCCTGAAATTCCGTCCATGTCAATAATAGTTCCGGATGAGTCGGATATAGAAATATTTTTTCCGCCAAGTTCATTAGATTTCTGAATAGCATACTGGCAAACGTTTCCCGATCCTGAAACAGCTACGATCTTCCCTTTGAACGATTCTTTTTTCTCAGCCATCATGTTCTGAGCAAAATATACTTCGCCGTAACCTGTAGCTTCGGGTCTTATAAGTGAACCGCCCCAGTTTCTTCCTTTACCTGTAAGAACGCCTGTAAATTCGTTGGCAAGTCTTTTATACTGACCGAACATATAGCCGATCTCCCTTCCGCCTACACCGATATCGCCTGCAGGTACGTCTGTATCCGGGCCGATATGTCTCCAAAGCTCTGTCATAAAGCTCTGGCAGAAATGCATAACTTCGTTGTCTGATTTACCTTTAGGATCAAAATCACATCCGCCTTTTCCTCCGCCCATCGGCAAAGTAGTCAATGAGTTTTTGAAGATCTGTTCAAATCCTAAAAATTTCAGGATACTTAAGTTAACGCTCGGGTGGAATCTTAATCCGCCTTTGTACGGGCCGATCGCGCTGTTGAATTCAACTCTGAATCCTCTGTTAACCTGAACTTTTCCCTTGTCATCAACCCAGGGAACTCTGAAAACGATAGTTCTTTCAGGCTCGATAATTCTTTCTACGATCTTTGCTTCAACATATTCCGGGTGTTTTTCTAAAACCGGAACGATCGTTTCGATAACTTCCTGAGCAGCTTGAATAAATTCAGGTTGGTTCGGGTCTTTGGATACAAGGATATCCAGGTACTTTTTTGCTAATTTGGACATGTGTTCCTCCGTTTTTTTTTACCATTAGATGGTTTTCGCCTTTTGTCAGAATCAATATATAATAGGTCATTTTTTTTGTCAATACTTTTTTAAGGCTATTTTTATTTTGCAGTTAAACTATTTTTATCAAAAAAATGCAAAATTTTCAGCATTTTTCATAAAATATTTCAAAAATTTCACGGTTTTAGTATCACTCCGTGACCGTTTCTGCCGTCAGTTTTGACAATTATCGGTCTATTTACCGAAATATGACGGACAAATTCATCTTCATAATCAGCTTTGAGCGATGCGAGAAATTCAACATCGTAAAATCCGTCCTTCAAAAAAGGATTTATTGTGAAATAAAATACGCCAAAAGTTGTGATATTATGGAAAAAATGCGACCCCTGGCTTTGCTGAACATTGAAATCTTTCTGACCGGCTTCAACTATAACTGACGCCTGAGAAACATCCTCCCACCGGACAGGTATTCCCAGCCATGGATCAGATGTTCCCCATCTGCCGGGACCGATCAGAATGTAATTTTTATTATCTTCAATAAATCTTTTATTAAGTTTTTTTATGACCTGAGCAATTAATTCAGTTTTGGAAGGATCGAATTTTTTAGGAACAACATAGATAACATTATAAATATTTTCAAGAACTCCGTTTCCGAGTGAAGAAAATGATTTCAGGATCGCAGTGCTGTTGTCAAGCCCTGAAATATCAATGTTCCTCAGTTCAAAACCTGACACGATCGGTCTCGCCTGCAGAAGATCGAACGAATGATTACAGTTTTCAGGGTCAAGATTAACGGCGAATTCAATTTCGACCGGATTGCTCATACTCTCTTCCAGCCTTTTTAACACATCTTTTATTATCAGGCTTAATGGAAATGTTTCCCTTTTGAGAATATTTGAAAAAGTAATAAGCTTGGGACCGCTAAAATCGTTGGTGTCCCTCACCATATTACTTGTTTGATCATATGTTGAGACTATGTCATCGAAAGTGCCCTCCTTTACACCGTCGTAAACATCCCGCTTTAAAAGATTTCTGCTCTGGTCAGTGTCGGGCTTGAAGGATCTGCTTTTAAGACTAAGAGCGTAAAAATGCTTCTGTGTATATTTAAGCGAATATTCAGCAGAAGATAACTGAACAACATTTGATGGGAACTCAGGAGCGAACCTTAGAGAAACTTCACCATCAACAATGGTTTTTCCGAGACCTGCCGCTATATTTACTATACTTATATCATGTTTTTCGTAACCGATCGGGTAATCGTTTATTGACCGGGCAACCCCGGAGAATGTAGGATAAAAACTGCTGCCGTGCTTCCTTCCTGACAGTTTTTGGATTATAACAGCCATTTTTTCTTCTTCAATAACATTTTTTGTAGCTCTCAGGTACTTCTTGCTTCCCTGAAAAAATGTTGATGCATAAACACATTTGACGGCATCAGTAAGTTCTTTTAGCCTGACATCGTCATCTTTACTGTTATTAGGTATCATATATGTCGAATATATCCCTGCAAAAGGCTGATAATATGAATCTTCAAGAAGGCTGGAGGATCTTATCGCCAGAGGAGTTCTGTTGCCTTGGATCAGCTTCTTTAACTCTGGAATTATTATCTCAGGAAGTTCCGCTTTTACAAATCCCTCCAGAATAGCGCTGTCGCAGGCTTCAGAGTAGGCAAGTTTATACAGGTCATTGCTGTTCATAAACAATGCGAATATATCTGAAGCAAGTACTGCTGTTTGAGGTACGGATATATACAGGTTATAATACGAATAACTCTTTTTCAGGTCTTTAAGTACACGGTCCATGAACGCGAGACCCCTCGCTTTTCCTCCAATCGAACCGTTCCCTATCCTGGCAATACCCGATGCCTCGTCAAAATTGTCTCTTTTGAATTTTGAAATAATTCCGAAACTGCTGCTCTTTCTGAAATTTTTGATCACATCTGTCATGAAAGAACGCATCTGTGAAATATTCTTGAAATCTTTTACAGATTTTGCTTTAAATATATCCGATATAGGGAAGAGCGTTCTGGCTCTCAGCCACTTTGAAAAATCATTTTTTTCCGCATGGTATTTAAGAACTGCAGGCGGAATTTCATCAATTGCGTTTTGAAGACCGATAAGATTTTTTGCTTTCATTAAAACTTTTCCTGTGTCAGGGTCAATGAATTCAAAATCAGCAAAACCAAAATATTTATTGATATAAACTCTGATATCCTGAAGAAGCGTATCTGACTGCTTGTTTATAAACCCGGCATTCATTTTTTCGGCATGTTCCCTATTGGATTCAGCGGATGATTGTATAAGAACAGGAAGTCCGTGGCATGATTTTTTTATCATTTCGCAAAGTTTTAATCCTGCTGCATTATCCGGAGCTGAATTTTTGTAGAACTCAACATCTGTAATTACTCCCAGCAGATTATCTTTAAATTTTTTAAAAAGATTTAGTGCCTGTTCATAGTTTGTAGCGAGTAATATCTTGGGTCGGGCTCTCATTCTCATGTTTTTCTGATGATCATTAAGGTTTTCATTCATTACATGAAGGGTCTGCTCATAAAGAGTTTCATAAAGTACAGGCAGATAAGTCGAATAATACCTGATTGAATTTTCAACAAGCAGTATAGCCTGAACTCCGACATTCTTTACATCATCTTCAGCATTCATTTCATCTTCGATCATCTTTATAATAGCCACAAGGAGATCTGTGTCTCCAAGCCAGGAAAAAATATAGTCAGCGGAAGCGTCATTGCTTTCTATATCATAAGTTGTCAATATTTTCCTTGAAAACGGAGCAAGAACCACCATTGGCTTGTCGGGATAGATCTTTTTTAATTCTGAATTTATTTTGAATGCATCCCAATACCTGCTGTTATGGAGAGTTATTATTAGATCGAAATCTTTTTTTCTGATCATCTCAATTGCTTTTTCCAGAGAATCCGCCCTGTTGAAATGCGGAGGGAATCTGAGATGCAGATCAAAATACTCATTGAACACTTTTTCTTCAATTCTGCCGTCTTCTTCAAGCATGAATGCGTCATAGCCATTACAAATAAGAAGTACTTCTGATATTCTTTTTCTCATCAAAATATCAAATCTGGTATCCTGAAAATAGTGCTGATCGTATTCGTTTAGTACCTGAGACATCGGTCTTCTCCCGGTAAACAGACTCGTACATTATCATATAAATCCATGACAAAATCAAGGAAAATATTTTACGCTTGCGAAAAATATTTATTTGGTTTATTTTGACTTAATTGAAAATTTCATTTATCTGTGGGGTGGATGTTTGGTTTCAGATCAATATTATTTTGTTTCTGACCTACACGGTTCTGTATCAAGGTATGAAAAACTTTTTTCTGTAATAAGAAATGAAAAACCTAATGTTTTGTTTATCGGAGGCGATATCCTCCCCTCAGGTCTCAAGTCTATTGCTTCAGGAACGAATGACTTCTTAAAGGACATTATAATAAAAGGTTTTAGCAAACTGAGATCTGAACTGAGGTCCGAGTATCCTGAAATATATATTATTCTCGGAAACGATGACGGAAAATTTTCAGAGGAAAAAATTAATAAAGCAGCTTCAAAAGGTCTTTGGTCCTATATTCACAATAAAAAAGTAGAATATGACGGATATAGTATTTACGGATATTCGTTCATCCCGCCCACACCTTTCCTGATGAAAGACTGGGAAAAATATGATGTTTCCAGATACACTGAACCTGGATGTATTTCCCCGGAAGATGGAAAAAGAACTTACGAAATCGAACCGAATTTAATAAAATATGCTACGATAAAGAAAGACCTTGAAACGCTCTTCGGAAACGACGATATGTCAAAATCCGTTATACTGTTCCATTCGCCCCCGTATAAAACAAAACTGGACAGAGCTGCTCTCGACGGGAAGTATATAGATTCTGCTCCTCTCGATGTGCATGTGGGAAGTATAGCCATAAGAGAATTTATTGAAGAAAAAAAGCCGATTTTAACACTTCACGGACACATACATGAATCACCCGGAATAACGGGTTCGTGGAAAGACAAGATCGGAAACACTCTTATGTTCTCAGCTGCTCACGACGGCCCTGAACTTTCTCTTATAAAATTTAATATAAATAAACCCGGATCGGCTGTTAGACTTCTTTTGTAGATATTTTCAGTTGAAGGGGTCTTGCTGCGTCCGTTAATGCGCCGATCTTCAGCGCATAAGATGTTTTTTTCAAAATATCTGTGTCGGTAATAAAATGTATATCGAGTATCTTTTCGGTCTTATGTCCTGTATTGTAGAAATTTACCCTTGTCAGGCATCTGTCCCAGCCGTCCAGCCAATTAATCAGGTCCCTTTTCTGATTTTCAGTTCCGGAGAAATGAATAATTATGTCAATATCGCTCAACGGGCCCGCCGTTGCGTTCTTCACACTTCCGAATATATAAAACTCTTTTACTCCGAATTTCTCCGGATCCAGCGCGAGCGCGATCTCCTGAGCATAATTTAAGCGCCATTTCCAATGAATGTCAGTCTTTACCGCCCTATATTCAGTGCTTGATCTTTTTCTTTTTAAAGATACATGCCCTGTCGGCTCAGAAAACATCCCTGACGCTTTCTGTAATTGGGAATTCATGTAAATATGGAGATTATTTCCTCCGGTCGCTTCTGAAATGTCGATCACTTTTATAATTTTCTCCAGATGTGAATAATCCGGCAGTATTTCTGAAAGATGATTTTTGGAGCTCACTATGAATTTATCATTAAATACCGATCTGTTGTCATCCGGATAAAGCGGCAAATATTTAATATTTGCCTCGACAAGATCCTGGAAAAAATGCGTTCCGAAAGAAAGTTCAGGCACATACTGATCTCTTTTTTTTGCTATTTCAATAAGCATGGATGTGTTGTTTATATCGGAATAAGTAACGCTGACTCCGAGCTTTATGTCTCCTCTGCTGCCCCACCTGCCCGGTCCCATCAGAATGAATTGCCTTTTTGGGAGTATTTTATTCAGTTTGCCGACTACTTTGCCAATGCTTAGAAGATCATCGTGGGAAGTGATCTCTGAGTATTCCTGAGGATCAACATAGACAAGGTGCGTAATGTCCGGAACAAGTCCGTTGGATATATGTTTTTCGGCTGTAAAGAGAACATTTTTCTTTAAAACATTTTCAGGAATGTCCGCGGATTGACTGTCTTCATTAAAACTTTGAGGCCTGCATTGTAAAATATAAATATTTTTCCCGTCATGCGCGAATTCTATATCGATCGGACTTCCGTATTTCTCTTTGAACAGGTCAAGAAGTGCCTTGATCTCGCTAACTATAGTTGTTTTTGTAAGAAGTCCTTCAAATGTCGCGATATGAAGGTTTTTTGTGTAATCATGCCCAAAATTGCGCGGGGTTCTCAAATGCTTATCATCGACTTCTGACACTATATTATTAATGAAAGGATATTCACTTCCGGACTCTTCAAGCAGCCGGTTAAGTTCAATAGTCTCGAACTTTCCAGTCTTCAGGTTGATCACATCCAGTTTTTTCGGGGAATATTTAATTTTTTCCTCTATAGTCGAATTCACTCTCAACTCCGGTTTGCCCGGGGATATCATTGCGGTGTAATCGTCAGATATTCTGTCAACTGCTCTAGTACCAAGACCGGGAACTATCCTTATCAATCCGTCATCGCTCTCAAGTCTGGGCGACCAGCGGAAATCGTTGCTGCTGAAAGCAACCCCTGCGAAAGAAGGCATGAAATAATTTCCTATCCTGTTGCCTACCACCTGCTGAATGATTATACCCATTTCCTCGAGGTAATCCAGAAGAGCGTGTTCGTCCCTGTATTCAATAGGATCCGGTCCGAATGTGGAAGCATAAACTTCCGTTATTGCATCTGTGAGCTGGTTCAGCCTTTCTTCCCTGGTGCCCTGATTGGCTATAAAAAGGCTTTTGTATTTGCCCGCAAAACTTGTGCCCAGTCTATCCTCAAGAAGACTGGAACTTCTGACTATCAGCGGGTCTTCGCCCAGGTCTTCAAGAGCAAGAGTAAGTCCTTTAATCATATCGGGCGGAAACGTGGAGTTCTTAAATACGTGTATCACATATGGATACTCCTGTCTTACCTGGCTTATATCTTTGTACTTCTGCTCAACGATATCTTCGAGACTGTTATAATTCATAAATTCCAAAAGCCCGTCCGATGTGATGTACCACGATTTTGGAAATTTAATTTTTTCCGAAAGATCTTTGTCTTCAGATGAATTTTTCAATATATGCCGGGCAAGAAAAAGCCCGCTGCTCTTGCCTCCGATCTTACCGTGACTGTCAGTAGGATGAATAATTGTTTTCATCAGGTTGTTGAAATCATCCACCCTGACATGCTCCTTGGCGATCTCGATAAACCCCGGCTGGTCCGTGAGTATCCTCCTGGTCAGAGCTACCCTGAAACTTTTAGCTCTCGGCTTTGAAAGTTCAAGACCCTGGCTGGATAGGTGATGATATCTTTCTATGGCGTTGGAGATTTCCGAAAGAGACGAGCTCATATTCTCAAGGATATTTACCATAAACCCGGATCTGTCCTCTTTTATCCATTTTTGAATACTGTCCAGGATATCCTCTTCACTAATATGTCTTGATGCTATATCAAAAACATGAGAACTTTTATTTAGAATGTCATATGTCTCGACTACTGACATCGGAAAATTGTTATCTTTAAAAAGTTCGGTTTTCTTCTTGAACGAAGGGTTGAATTCATCAAGAAATTTTTCAGCTTCAGAAATTCCGCTCAGGCATAAGTAATTAAGCATTTTCTGAGCAATATTTACTAAAAGTCTGGGGTCGGTCCTTTTTAAAAGATCTAATATTATCCACCATTCACTCTTTTTCTCTTTAAATTTCTGCTGACCTTCCTCAAAAACCGATTTAAGCTGCTTGTGAAGAATCTGCATTCCAAACTGATCGGCAATGGAATCAAGAAGTTTCTTTTCTTCTTTTAAAAACGGCCCACTATCTTCATTCGGCCTTTCCTCCGTGTAAAATACTTTGATCTGCCCGATTATTTCGTTTCTGACAATTATATTTGAAACAAGTTCCCATTTGGTCTCTTTAAATTCCTGTTCGAAATAATTTTTACCACCGAAAACGATCTTTGCCTTGCAAACATCAGGATACTGGAAACCGGGCGGCAGGATCTTTGCGATCTCTTTACAGAGCGATTCAGAAGACATAGTCTGATCGTTCAGAAGTTCCTGAGCCTGATAAAGACATTTGATCTCCTTTGCTCTCTCCCTGAGATCCCTAATCAGCCTCCCCAACGACTCCTTGTTCTCCATGTTGCAGCCTTCTATTTATGGTTTTATAATACCTTTACCCGTTTTCCCGTCAACTTTTATAGTCAGCGGTTTATTACATTCTGAATGAATAACATTCTCGCTCTGAGATATGACTTTCAGTTTCTTAAGGTAATCCCAGTTTATATCGTGCTCGTAATATGCCGGTACAGAAAAATAATTAACTCCAAAGCTTGTCATATTGTGAAAAAAATGCGATCCCTGGCTGAGTTCAACATTCATGTTCTCAAGCCCCGCTTCGACTATCGTGTGAACATTGGAGATCTGACCCCAGTTTACAGGTATGCCCAGCCAGTGGTCGGAACTGCCCCAACGGCCGAAACCTATAAGAAGATACTTTTTATTCTGATCGGTCAGGTTCGAATTGAATTTTTCAAGCTCAACAGCTATTTTCTTTGTATTCTTTGGGTTAAAAACATCAGGTTTAACAAATATGATATCAGTAATAGTTTCAGAGCAGCCGTTCCCGAGTACGAATTCAGAAGTAATTATATTTTTCTTATCTCCGAATTCCTTATCGCTGATCTCCACATTTTCGTTTGAAACGACCATCGGCCTGACCTGTAAAAATCCGAACCTGCCCGATGCGTCATATCCTTCGCCTTCTGTTGTGACCGCGAACTCAATTTCAACAGGCGTTTTGAATTTTTCGGCTGAAATTTTCAGCAGATCCTTAATTACTTCGTTCAAGGGTAGAAGCTCAAGCTTCAAAACTGGAGCAAAATTCACGATCCTTGGACCGTCAGATCCGATACCCGGTGTTATTCTTCCCGAATCGCTGACTGTTGACGCGCTGAAAGATATAGCGGAATCCCTCTCCGCTTCCGTTATATTGCTTAAGAGCATGAATTCTGTTTCATTGATCGGATCGTATTCTTCAGGCTCGCTCATTCTAATATGCCAGAATTCGTTCTGCGTATTTTTCAGCATCTCATTCACAGAACCGTATGGCGGGGATTGGGCCGGGTCTTCCGGAGAGTAAGTCCATGCCATTCCCCCGTCAACAATAGTCTTTCCTAGACCGACTGCGAGGTCAACAACTCCTTCTTCAGGCTTGGATCTTCCCATAGGATAAAAATTGTAAGATCTGGCTACACCGGAAATATCAGGATAAAACCTGTCGTCATGTTTCCGTCCTATAACTTCCTGAATTATAACAGCCATCTTTTCTTCTTCGATGCTATGTTTTGTTGCTTTCATGTAATCCTTTGGAGCTTTGAAAAATGTTGATGCATACACAAGCTTAACAGCCTCGTACAGTTTCCTGCACCTTATATCAATATCCATCTGGTTGTTCGGAAGCATTTTTGTGTTATATATTCCTGCAAAAGGTTCGAATTTCGAGTCTTCAAGAAGGCTGGACGATCTTATTGCAAGCGGTTTATTCGCCTTCGAGATAAGATCTCTAAGATCTTTCAGAACCTCAAACGGAAGGTCTGCTTTCTGAAATTCATGCGCGATCCTGCTGTCGTCCGCATCGCCAAGCGCGATTTTATACAGACCGTTCATTTGCATAAAATCGTCAAATACTCCGGTTCTTAAAACGGTAAATTTAGGAATATCTATCGAAAGAGAAGGGTATTTTTCCTTTGAATTCAATTCGCTGACTATTTCGTCTGCAATTATCAGGCTGTGAGCTTTCCCGCCAACCTCGCCAGTGCCTATAAAATCTATCCGTGTACGGTCTTTCTTTTTATTATCATCGATGGAATTTAAAAAATCAAAATCCGCCATAATTACACCCAACCCCTTTCCCTGCAGGCCGTTGCCACCCGGTCAACAGAGATTATGTATGCCGAATCGCGCATATTCAGTTTGTTCTTCTTGGAAAATTCGCTTATTGATATGTATGCTGCCGTGATCTTCTGATCAAGTTTCCCGAAAACTTCGTTCTTGTCCCAGTAATAATTCGAGTTGCTCTGAACCTGCTCAAAATACGAACAGATCACTCCGCCTGAATTTGCAAGCAGGTCTGGAATAAGCAGAATTCCTTTCGAATCTAATTTTGCTTCAACTTTCGGATTTGTAGGACTGTTTGCTCCCTCTGCTACGATCTTGACTTTATCTGATATCAGTCCGATATTCTCTTCATTTATCTGATTTTCAACGGCACATGGAACAAGAATGTCCGCATCCTTTGTTATCCACTCGCTGCCAGCCACTACTTTGTATCCCATGTCTTTAGCTTTCTTTACATTTATTCCGCCGAAAGGATCAGTTATCTTCTGAAGCTCTTTCAGATCGATGCCGTCTTCTCTGCAGAAAGATATTTCAGTCATCTCTTTCTGATCCCAGCACGAAACGCAAAGAACTTTTCCTCCCATCTTCAGATAAAGTTCTATCGCATTCTGGGCTACGTTACCGAAACCCTGAAAACTGGCAGTTGTCCCGGAGGGTTTTATATTCAGTTCTTTTAAAGCCTCCCTGATGCAGAGCATGACGCCATAACCGGTTGCTTCACGCCTTCCAAGCGATCCGCCCATGCCGACAGGCTTGCCCGTAATGAATCCAGGCTGTCTTTCGCCTGTAATTGTTTCGTATTCGTCAAGCATCCAGAGCATATGCTGCGAATTTGTCATCAGTTCGGGAGCTCCAACATCAATATTAGCTCCAATGTTCTTGAAATTTTGCCTTACCCAGCCTCTGCATATCTGCTCCTGTTCATTTGCGGAAAGGTCATGGGGATCACAAATGACACCGCCCTTACCGCCTCCGAGCGGAATATCGGCAACTGCTGTTTTCCAGCTCATCTGCATTGAAAGCGCCCTTACCGTGTCAACTGTCTCGTCAGGATGGAACCTAATGCCTCCTTTCGCAGGCCCTCTCGCGTCATTATGCATTATCCTGAATCCTTTAAATATTTTTCTTCTTCCGTCATCCATTCTTACAGGGATGCTGAAGTGAAATTCTTTCATAGGAGTTCTTAAAAGATCCCTTGTGGCGTTATCCAGTTTTAATATTTCAGCCGCTTTGTCAAACTGATGCTGCGCTATCGTGTACGGATTGTAGGAATTGTTGTTCGTCATTTGAACTCCGTTTCGTAATTTTTACCGGTACAGTTAATATAAATCAACTCTTGTTCAAAAACAAAGTAATTTATTCGGGCATTTGTCATAAAATAATTTGAATAAAGTCTTGACTTAAAGTAACATATTACATATATTTCTGCTTTGGAATTCATAAGCAAAATTAAAAAAAGGTTGTATTTTGCGACGAATAAATTACTTAAATAAACCTAACCGGAGGTTAAATGTCCAAGACAATTAAAATGGTTGTTCTTGCAATGTTTTTGGCTTCGTTCCTTTTCACAGGCTGTACCAGATATGCCAATGAAGAAGAACTGAAAATGCTTAACGACCAGAATGCCGCTGTAAAAAAAGCTGAAACCAAGCTGGCGGATGTAAAAAAAGAAAGAAGAAATCTCGAGACCAAATTAGCTGACAAACAGAATGAACTGAAAGCTGCCGAGGAAGAAAAAGCTGCAGTGGAAAGCAGATTAAAATAAACCTAACTTGAAGGAGTTAAAGAAAGATATGAAGAAAATAATGATTACGCTTTTTGTTTTAACCTTCTTGAGCTTGGGTTATTCTCAGGATAAAGTTAATTACGAAGAAGAATATCTGCCGAAACTGCAGAAAGCTCAGGCCGAACTTGCAAGACTTGAATCTGAGATAGCTGCCGAAGAAGCACAGACTGCTACTCTGAATGGTCAGATAAGTGAAACTGAATCCAAAAAAGCTCAGATATGGGCAGAGATATACCAGCTGGTCGGCTCTGATGAGGCCGGTGTAAATGATTTTAGAAAACAACTTGATGCACTTGACAGTAAGGTAAAGAGCTTCGGATCTCTTCCCGCTGAAGAATTATACAAAAGAAAAGCTGAGCTTGAACAGTTTCAAACTGAACTCGATGCGCTTAAAGCTGACAAAAGAGCTGCATTGACCGAATTCGTGAACAAAACTGAAAGGATAGATCAGAAAATAAAATCTATCAGAAGTTCTATCGTTGTTCCTTATGTTACCTCTTATGTAGTTAAAAAAGGTGATAGCCTCTGGAGAATATCCGGCAAAAAAGATATTTACGATGATCCTTTCAAATGGACTGATATTTACAAAGCAAATAAGGAAACCATCAGCTCATGGCAGAGAAAATATAGTGCCGTTCTTAAAGAGGGTCAGAAAGAAGCCGATCTTATTTATCCCGAACAGGAATTTACTATACCGAGATAATTTTACTTAAAAAGGAAGAACAATAAAGGTAATTTTACGATGCGGTATTAATATGTCTTAAGATAATCAGGCGCGTAGACCAATATGCGCCTTTTTTATCTGATTATTTTACAAAAATACCGCTATACCTGGATAAATGAATAAAAAGAATAATAATATTTTCGTTTACATAGGTCTGTTGCTTTTAATATCTGCGGGTTTTACTGTTTTCATGATGCCAAGAGAACGGACAAGTAAGTTTTCTGATTACAAAGAAGGAATGCCCGCATACGAGAATGTTGTAGCCCCTTTTGATTTTGAAATATTAAGAACGGATGAAGAGCTTAGAGAGCTCAAAGATAAAATAGTGTCAAGCATTCAGCCTGTTTTTACACTCAATGATACTCTAAATCTGCATCTTTTTAAAAAATACAGCGACTTCTGTAATGACTATGATAAACTTGTTTTACTGGAAAAAAAACTATCTGAGCAGAAGTCCGACACAGTTTATAGATCATTAAGCAAAGATTTCCTGTCCTATAAATCGTTATTCAATGCGGCTTACGGTTTGAGCTTTGAAGATATTTCCGATCCGTCTCTGATCTCTGATACAGAGAAAAGAAAGATGGTCAGCGATTATCTTAAGAGTAATCTTAACTCAAGGGTACTCGATATAAGTAATCCCGAACTTTTCCAGAAAGGAAAAGGGATATTTACTCTGAGGACACCTTCGGGAATGATAGAGCATCCTATCAGTAATTTCCCGAGTGCCGAAACAAAAAAACAGAAAGACAGAGAATTCCTATTATCGTTGTTCAAGAGTGAAGAGAACGACTCCCTAAAATACTGGTCTAAGTTAATAAGCGCATTTTTTAAACCCTCCATGATCTATGATTCGCGATACACTGATTCGCTTATCCTTAAGGCACAGAATGACGTTCCTCTCGCTGAAGGACTTGTAAAAAAGGGAGAAACTATTGTTGCGAAAAATTCAGTGATAACAAAAAACAACCTTAAGATACTAAGGTCTCTTGACCTGAAACTTAAAGAACTGGGAAATGTTGATAACATCCCTGTACTTAAAAAGATCGACTTCAGATCGTATGTGGGCAAGATCATTATCTCATCACTATTCTATATAATATTAGTCTTGATGCTTTATTTCAATCGGAAAAAATATTTTTTCAGCTATAAATCTATGACGGTGTTGTTTCTGATAATTCTCACACAATCAGCTACCGTTTACCTTTCATTCAGACACTTAGAAAATTTTTCACCTTACCTTGTAGCTATGTCGGTTACTTCTGTTCTTACTGCGGTTTTCTTTGATATGAGAGTTGCGTTTGTTTCTACGGTAGTTTCATCAATAATGACATCCATTATCATAGGAAACAGTTTTCTTTACATTTTTATTCCGTTATTCTCAGGACTTTTAGCTATGTATGCCGTAAACAAGATCCGCGACATTTTTCAGTTCATTTACAAAACCATGCTTTTTTCTTTTCTGGGATATGCTGTATCGGGCATCGGTTTTTATCTGATTTTCCACTATTCTTATGAAGAGTTGTTTAGGATAGTAAACCACAGCGCAGTTTCCGCAGCCCTCTCACCTCTCCTTGCGCTTACTCTTCTTACTATTATCGAAAAGGTATTTAAGATGCCTACCGACATTACTCTTCTTCAACTTTCGGATATGTCTAAACCTCTGCTTAGAAAACTTCAGACTGAGGCACCGGGAACATATCATCACAGTATAACGGTTGGAAACCTTGCGGAAGCGGCTTCAGAAGCGGTCAGTGCGAATTCTCTCCTTGCAAGGGTCGGCGCTTATTATCATGATATCGGAAAAACTTTTAAATCTGAATATTTTATTGAAAATCAGCAGAATTCCGTTAACAAACATGACAAGATCGCTCCGAACATGAGCGCTTTTATATTGTCGGCACATGTTAAAGAAGGGATTAAACTCGCTTATGAAAATCATCTGCCTGAAGTTATCATTGATTTTATAAGAACCCATCACGGAGCGACCAGGATGGAGTATTTTTATAATAAAGCCCTGAACCAGTCCAAAGGCACGGATGAAAAAGTTAACGAGTCAGTTTACAGATATCCCGGACCGAAACCGAATTCAAAAGAAACAGCGATAGTAATGATATCAGATGTCGTAGAAGCTAAATGCAGAACCGAATCCTCTGCAGGCGCAGACAGATTCAGGCAGATTATTAATGATATTATTATGGAAAAACTTCAGTCCGGAGAGCTGGACGAATGTGACCTGAAAATGAACGATCTGAGTAAGATCAGAGAGGCGATGATACCTGTAATGACAGGAATGTACCATCAGAGAATAAAGTACCCTCAAAATACACCGGAAATAATAGATGAAAAAAAATAATATCGTAGCGGAAAACTTCACAAAGTCAAAAATAATACTGCGCGAGATTTTCAGGGCGGTAGATTTCTTCTGTAAAGTTTCAAAGATCGGAGTAGAATCTTTAAGCATTTCATTCGTCAATGACAAAGAAATGAAAGAAATGAACATGAAACACCTTTCTCATAAGGGAAGCACCGATATAATTACTTTTGATTATTCGGAGTCTTCTGATATCTCAACTTTGGACGGCGAGATCATTATCTGCGTTGATGAGGCAAAAAGACAGGCAAAAACATATCAGGTAAACCTTACAAATGAACTATACAGGCTCATTTTTCACGGAATGCTTCACCTGACCGGATACGATGATATAAGTACAGGGAAAAGAAAGATAATGAAAGCCAGAGAAGATGAAATTCTTACCCTGTGGAACCAATATAATTTGAAAAAATTAAAATAATCCCGGAGATAAAATGAACAGCATGGAGCCCCCAAGTAGCAGCTTAATAATTCAGATAGCCGGATTCGGCGTTCTCCTTTGTTTCAGCATGCTTTTTTCAGCTGCAGAAACCGCTTTTGTAAGCTTGACAGACAACGACCTCAACGACCTGAGAAACTCTAAGGACGGTAATTTCAACAGGATCACAGGGCTGATCGCGAACAAATCCGAGTTTCTCCTTGTGACACTGCTTCTCGGAAACAACCTCGCGAATGTGAGTATGGCAACTATCGCCGCGCTTCTTACACGAAATATTTTTCTGGGTACAGGTTATGAAATTCTCGGAATGCTCTTTGAAGTTATACTGATAGGTTTGATAATCCTGCTCGCGGGAGAGATAGTCCCTAAAACATATGCTATCCGCAACAGAGTTATATATGTCAAAAGGTTCTCTGCCGTAATACTTGCTTTCTACTACATTCTTTACCCGCTGTCATTTGTTATAGAAAAGATCGTGAACATTTTTATAGGAAGAATTAAAAATATTGACACTTTTTCGGAATATACGAGAAAAGATATCGAAAATCTTATGGAAGCCGGCGGAGAAGACGGCGCTTTAGAAGAAGATGAGAAAAACATGATAAATTCTATTTTCGAGTTCAGCGAAAAAACCGCAAAGGAAATAATGGTGCCGAGAGTTGATATGATGACCATTCCGGCGGATATAACTACCAAAGAACTCTTCTCTTTTATAAACGAGAATAATTTTTCCCGTATCCCTGTCTATAAGAACAATGTTGACAATATAATCGGTATCCTGTATATAAAAGATCTTCTTCATCATATAAAATCTATGGATGATAATTTGAATATCGCTAGGATATTGAGAGAGGTTACATTTATACCTGAATCAAAGGATATTGCCGACCTTCTTAAAATGTTCCAGAAGGAAAAAACACATATCGCCGTAGTTGTTGACGAATACGGCGGAACATCCGGAATGATCACGCTGGAAGATATAATCGAGGAGATAGTCGGTGAGATACAGGACGAATTCGACGAGGAGGAAAGGCTTTTCAGAAGAATTAATGACAGGTCTTACGAGTTCGACGCAAAAATACCTATTGACGACCTTAATGAAATACTTTCTCTTAACCTTCCCGAAAACGAAGACTACGAGAGCTTGGGAGGATACCTGTACGATCTTTTCGGCGAAGTTCCGGAAGTCGGAGACAAAAAAACATTTAACGGATATACTTTCTCGATCCTGTCTGTCCACAAACAGAGGATCGGGTGGGTAAGTATAGAAAAAAACGAAAATTCAGAAACGCAAAATACCGAGGAGAACTAATGAAAACAGAATCGAGACTGGAAAAAGGCTACAAAAAAATAATTGAGTTTGAACTGGACAAAGATGATCTTGACCGGTATAGAAAAACTTCTTTCGAAAAATTCAGAAAGTCAGCAAAAATTGACGGTTTCAGACCGGGAATGGCACCGGAAGGCATGCTGAAATCAAAGTATGGGGCCGGAATTGAGGTTGAAGCAATGAATGATGCGATAAATTCATCATATAAAAGCTTCATTATTGAAAATAAAATCTATCCTCTCTCTGAACCGGTGATCGAAAATGTGGATAAGAAAGGCGAAACCCTGAAATTTACAGCTACGCTTGAAACATTTCCCGAATTCGACCTGAACTCCTATACCGGTATGACGATCGAGCATGAAAAAGTTGTTGTAAGCCCTGAAGAGATTGATACAGCCGTGAATGAATTGCTCGACAGACATGCTACCTCAAAAGAAGTTGATGAGCCTGTCGCTCTCGGCCACATGGTTGATGTTGCAATAAAGCCTGCTAATTTACCTGACGCCAAATGGGAGAATCAGTCGATCGAGATAGGAAAAAACCCTAATGACACTGTGGATAAGGAACTTATAGGATTGAAAAAAGACCAGATCAAAACAGTAAGCATAAACCCCACCGGTCAGGAAGGACAGAGTTTCGAACTTGATATCAAAATAGAGAAAGTGGGTAAGAAGATGCTTCCTGAGCTTAACGACGAATTCGCTAAGACATACGATTCAAAATTTCCGACCGTTGAAGAAATGAAGAAAAATATCGCCGAAAATATTGAAAAAAGTAAGCTTAACGCGCAGGAAATGGAAGTATTCGAAAAATTTGCAAAAAAAATAACCGATGCGCATGATAATTTTGATGTTCCGCCTTCGATACTGAATAAATATCTTGATGATATGGTACTCAATGCTCAGAAACAGTACGGTAAGAACATTGATAAAAATATGCTCAGAGATCTTTATAAACAAAATGCAGAGGTTGCGCTGAAATGGGAATATATCAGACATAAAATCATGGAAAAAGAAAACCTGTCCGTTTCTGATGAGGATGTTGACAACAAAATTTCTCAACTGGCTGAAGAGCGTGCAATGGATATTGAAAAGATCAGAAAATATTATTCATCAAAAGAAAAGAAGCAGATGATGAAAGAGGATCTTCTTGATAAAAAACTAAGAGAATTCCTGAAAGAAAAAAATACAGTTAATTTTGTTGAGCCCTCAGTGGCAAAGGAGTAAAAAATGTCTTTGATACCTATGGTTATTGAGCAGTCGGGAAGGGGCGAAAGGGCATACGATATATATTCGCTTCTTCTGAAGCAGAGGATCATCTTCATCAATTCAGAGATAGATGACAACATGGCCAGCGTCGTAGTTGCCCAGCTTCTTTTCCTAGAGGCTGAAGATACGGACAAAGATATTTCATTATATATTAATAGTCCGGGCGGTGTGGTCACAGCAGGACTGGCTATCTTTGACACTATGAACTATATAAAGCCTGATGTATCAACTATCTGTATCGGGCAGGCGGCAAGCATGGGTGCGATACTGCTCACTGCAGGAAAGAAAGGTAAAAGAATAGCATTGCCTAATTCAAGAATTATGATCCACCAGCCCTGGGGCGGAGCGCAGGGACAGGCATCTGATATTATGATAGCGGCCGAAGAGATCAAAAAAACGAGAGAGACTTTAAATCAGATCCTCTGTGATACTACCGGAAAACCTTTAAAAAAGATCGAGAAGGATACTGACAGAAATTATTTCCTTTCTGCTAAAGAGGCATTGGATTACGGTCTGATCGACAAGATATATTCTTCCAACAAATAGGGACAACCAATGGCTAAATCACAATACAGGCTTGAGAAATGCAGTTTTTGCGGCAGAGAGGAAAAGCTTACCAAAGCGCTTCTCGCAGGTGAAAACGCTTTTATCTGCGACGAATGCGTTAACAACGCGAAAGATTATCTGGATTCTACCATAAAGAGGAAGGCGGCTAACAGTCTGCCTGAAACATTTCCGACTCCGAAAGAGATCAAAAATGAGCTCGATAAATATGTGATAGGGCAAAATGAAACGAAAGTTGCCGTATCAGTGGCCGTTTACAATCATTATAAAAGAATAAAGCATTTTGCTTCAAAAAACGAAGTTGAGATCGATAAGTCGAACATTTTGATGGTCGGTCCGACGGGAACGGGAAAAACCCTGATCGCAAAAACACTTGCAAGAATTCTGAAAGTTCCATTTGCCATCGCTGACGCAACAGTGCTTACAGAAGCGGGATATGTCGGCGAAGATGTTGAAAATATAATAGTCAGACTGCTTCAGGTAGCCGATTATGATGTTCCTAAAACCGAGATGGGTATTATTTATATTGATGAGATCGATAAGATCGCGAGAAAAAGTTCTAATCCTTCTATTACCAGAGATGTTTCGGGCGAAGGAGTTCAGCAGGCGCTTCTGAAGATACTTGAGGGAACTAAGGCTCAGGTTCCGCCCAAAGGCGGAAGAAAGCATCCCGAACAAAAACTTACCGAAGTTGATACCACGAACATACTTTTCATCTGCGGCGGTGCGTTCGACGGTATAGAAGATCTTATCAGGGGAAGACTTGGTAAAATGTCCATCGGTTTCGGGTCTGATAAAGTAAATATTAAAGCTATGCAGACCGATGAAGTGCTGTCGAATGTTGCTTATGATGATCTTTTTAAGTTCGGACTTATTCCTGAGATAATCGGAAGACTACCCGTCGTGAAAGCGCTGCACAGCCTTGATCTTGTGGCTCTTGAACATATTCTTACCGAACCGAAGAACGCCATAATCAAGCAGTACCAGAAATTATTCGAGATCGAAGGCTGCGAACTTGTTTTTACCGATAAAGCGATAAAGGCTATTGCGCAGCTTGCCATTAAAAGGAAAACAGGCGCAAGGTCATTGAAAAGTATTATTGAACATACAATGAATGACATCATGTTCGAGCTTCCTGACCACAAGAATACCAAAAAGATCGTTATAGACGATGATATCGTTCTCGGCAAAAAGAAATTCAGCTTTAAATAATAAACCTGCTTCTGAATAAAATGAAGAACAAATCAGCTTTGATAATACTGAACGGAAAAGAATTCAATAAAAAAGAATTTCTGAATTCTTTTTCTGATAACAGCCTTATTATAGCTGTTGACGGCGGGATCAGACACCTTGAAGGATTTGATGTTCCGCCTGTGATCCATATAGGCGATATGGACTCGTCAGTTCCCGGTTCAAAAGTCCCCGTCAAAGATACAGAGATATTTCCGTCTGACAAAAACTTTTCAGATTTTCATCTCGCGCTTGAATATGCACAAAAAAATAAAGTGAGTGAAGTTTTAGTCTTTGCTGCGGCTGGAGGAAGGGTCGATCATTTTTTGTCTAATTACGAAACTGCAGTAAGCTTTGCGGAAAAAGGTTTGAAAATCACTTTTATCGGCCGATCTGAAAATATTTTTTTTATCTGCTGTTCTGAAAAATTCAACTTTCCGAAGAACTCGACCGTTTCTGTCTTTTCAGGCACCGCTTTGACTGAAAGCGTAACTTTAAAAGGATTTAAATACTCTTTGATTAATGCGGTATTGTATAGAAACACGCCTCTCGGCTTAAGCAATTTAACCATTTCCGGCGCTCAGTCCGTAAGCTTAAAAAGCGGAGTTATCGCAGTCGTGTTTAATAAGAAGAAATGCTAAAAAGGGACCGGATATGAAATATCATGTGAAACTGAATGAAGAAATGCTTGCATGCGCAAAGATAGCTATTCTTCCGGGCGATCCTGGAAGGGTAGAGAAAACAGCGAAATTCATAAGCCCGAAAGCGCAGTTCCTCGCCTGCAACCGCGAGTACACCTCATGGCTGACAGATATTGAAGGGAAAAACATTCTGGTCTGCTCGACGGGCATCGGCGGTCCTTCGCTGTCAATTGCGGTTGAAGAACTGGCCGGACTCGGTATCGAGACATTCATCAGAATAGGTACGACAGGTGCGATCCAGCCTTATATTAAAATACCTTCACTGATTATTACGACAGGCGCTGTCAGGCTTGACGGGGCATCAAAACATTACGCTCCGGCTGAATATCCCGCGGTAGCTGATTTTGATGTAACTTCAGCGCTGATCGAAGGCGCGAAAAAGACAGGGATAGATTTTTACAAAGGTATTACCGCATCTTCCGACACATTTTATCCCGGACAGGAAAGGTATGATACTTATTCAAAATATGTCATTAAGGATTTCCAGGGATCTTTGGCCGAATGGCAGAAACTTCATGTCCTTAATTTTGAAATGGAATCGGCAACGCTTTTTACGATCGCGAACGCTTTCGGATTAAAAGCGGGATGCATTTCCTCCGTGATCGTTAACAGAACGCAGAATGAAACTCCTGATGACAAAGTTCTCGCACAAGCGGAACAGAATCTTGCATCTGCCGTTAATTATGCGCTTTCAATCTTGACAATTAATGAGTAAGTGGTTATATTTAACCCTCTGAAATTGAACGGTAACGCTGATGAACATTAAAATAGATAAATTGAAGGACGGAGATAGTTCCCTCGTTTTTTCGGCTGATGAGATAATGAGCCTGAAGTCTGATGACCTTAGTATGGTAAGCTCGAATGAACTGAAGCTGAATATACAAAAGAACGGAGATTATCTTCACATTTGCGGTTCTAATTCCGTTGAATATGGGGCAGTATGCGACAGGTGCGCAGCTGAATATACAACCGGACTGATCGTTAACATAGATTATTTTTTCCATATCGGAGATATGAAGACCGTAAACTCGAATGACATTGAAATTATTTATCCTGACGACAATGACGGCAACCTCGAATTTAGCGAGTATTACAGGGAATCTTTTTTTCTTGCCCAGCCTTTAAGATCTTTATGCAGTGAAGACTGCAGAGGGTTATGCCAGAAGTGCGGTGCAGACCTGAATAAAACACAGTGCGGCTGCAAAGAAGAAGAAAAGGTCGATCCGAGATGGGAAAAACTTACGGAATTACTTAAAAAAAATAAATAATCGTTCTTCAAACCCGGACGGTTTGCATTAATCAACATGGAGAATCTTAATGCCGGTACCAAAGAGGAAGACCTCGAAGACAAGAGCTAAATCGAGGAAGAATCACTGGAAATTGGAAGCTAAAAGCACTTCCAAATGTCCAAACTGCTCGGCTCCGAAGCTGTCGCACCGTGTATGTCCCACTTGCGGGTATTACAAAGGAAAAGCTGTGATAGCGACGAAAGCCTGATAACAGACTTAAACCGCAGTTCCCTATTGATTCAGCTTGGGGCGCTGCGGTTTTTTTATTAGAAAAAATTTCCCGATAAAATTATGAAGATAGCGATAGACCTGAGCGGCGGAGACAGAGCACCTGAAGAAATTTTGAAGGGCTGTATTGATTTTCTGAAAAACCATTCTTGCGAAAAACTAATCCTGTGCACTACAAAAAATGAACCTGATAACCTGTCCGGTTTAAATCACCCTCAGATCACCGTTGAGTATTTTACCAACGCTGTCGGAATGAAAGAGACTCCCGCAAAATCAAAAAAAGAAAAACCCGACAATACTATCGAAGGTACACTGAGGCTCGTAAAGAACCGGAAAGCCGATTGCGCTTTTTCATGCGGTAATTCAGGCGCAATAATTTTGAACTCAGTTGATGTTCTCGGGCTTAAAGACCCGAATACCCATCCTTCGCTGATTTCGTTTATACCTCTTTATAACCGTCCCCCGCTCGCGCTTTTTGATGTCGGCGCGCTCGGGAATTATGTTTTTAACGCCGAGCTTTATTTTGCCGTCCTTCATGAAACCGTTGATATTTATACGAAACTTTACGGTGTTAAAGAGCCTGAGATCAAGCTGCTCAACATCGGTTCCGAATCATGGAAAGGAACAGCGGAGCACAGAATTCTATTCAGGATGATGTCTGACAGTCTGTATAATTTCACAGGCAATATTGAGGGCGATGAGCTTCTTTTTACAGATGCTTCCGTAATCGTTACGGACGGACTGACTGGAAATATTGTGCTTAAGCTTTTAGAATCATTTAATGTTTTATTACAGAATTTCAGAAATTTTAAAGATTGTAAATTTGACAATAATTATTTAAATTTTTTAATAGAAGATTTCAACTATGAAACCATAGGCGGCGCCCCTCTTACCGGAGTGAACGGCAAAGTAGTGATAGGACATGGAAAATCTTCTGCAAAAGCCGTAAAGTCGGCTTTGGAACTTTGCGTAAAGTACACAGAAATTTAATCTGATAAAGGTGATCTGATGACAAAAAAAATAATTATGAAAATAGCGGGCACGGGACATTATCTTCCTGAAAAAATAATGACGAACCAGGATTTCGAGAAAATATTGGACACTTCCGACGAATGGATCACCAAAATGGTTGGAATTAAAGAGAGAAGAATAGTGGGGGATGCGGATCAGTCAACTTCAGATCTGGCTACTTTTGCTGCTCTTGCCGCAATAAAAGATGCCGGAATTACCGCTGAAGATATTGATGCGATAATTCTTGCTACAGTATCACCAGATATGGCTTTCCCTTCGACCGCAATATTCGTTCAAAAGAACATCGGCGCCGTAAACGCCGCTGTTTTTGATGTTTCAGCAGCATGCACCGGTTGGATATATTCAATGACCATCGCGGAAGGATTTATAGCCTTGGGAAAATTTAAGAATATACTTGTTATCGGCGCAGAATTCTTAACATCTTTAGCAGACATGACGGATAGAAGCACCGCAGTTTTATTTGGTGACGGTGCCGGAGCAGTTGTTGTTCAGCCTGCGGACGGTGAAAGCGGTATCATGGGTTCTTATATAAAAAGTAACGGAGAGCTTGCCGAGCTTTTATGGTCATACGGCGGCGGTTCAAGAGTGAACAAGAGAGTGACTGATCAGGAAATAATGGTTGATGCGAACGGAATGGATAAAAGATCAAAAATCAGAATGGAAGGCAATAAGGTTTATAAATACGCAGTAAGAGCTATGATAGAATCAGCCGAAAAAGTTATGGAAGACGCGGGAATTACTGAAAAGGATATTGACCTTCTTATACCTCATCAGGCTAATATGAGAATAATTGACGCAATAGCTGAAAGATTAGAAATGCCCGATGAAAAGGTCGTAAGGAACATTCAGTACCTTGGAAATTCTTCAGCCGCGACAATTCCGATCGCAATTGATCAGTCGAGAAAATCAGGAAAGATCAAAAAAGGCGATATAGTTCTTGTAGCCGCTTTTGGAGGCGGATTCACATGGGGTGGGCTTGTAATTAAATTTTAAAAGGAGCATTTATGTCTAAGATCGCGTTTATTTTTCCGGGACAGGCATCGCAGTTCGTCGGAATGGGCAAAGACCTTTACGACAGTTCGGATATAGCTAAACAGTATTATGATAAAGCCAATGAAATACTCGGTTTTGATATAAAAAAGGTATCTTTTGAAGGACCGCTTGAAGACCTGAAGCAGACTAAGATCACTCAGCCTGCCATTTTCGTTCTTTCGGTAATAGTGAATAAACTTCTTCAGGAAAAAGGGATCAAACCTGTAATTACTGCAGGTCACAGCCTCGGCGAATATTCAGCTCTGGTTTGTGCAGGCGTGATGTCATTCGAGGATGCGCTTGAAGTCGTAAAGCTCAGAGGCGCTGAGATGCAGAAAGCCGGCGAAGAAAATCCCGGCACGATGGCCGCAATAGTCGGACTTCCTGATGACGATCTTATTTTTGAAGCCTGCAGAGAAGCGTCTTCAGCAGGCATAGTTCAGCCCGCGAACTTCAATTCACCCGGTCAGATCGTGATCTCCGGATCTATTGACGGAGTGAAAAAAGGCATGGAAGTCGCGAAAGCCAAAGGTGCCAAGATCGTAAAAGAGCTTGTCGTAAGCGGCGCGTTCCATTCTCCTCTGATGCAGTCGGCAGTTAAGCCCCTTTCAGATAAACTTCAGACTAAGAATTTCAGCGATCCCGTCATTCCTGTCGTACCTAATGTTACAGCTAAAGTCTGCACGGATAAAAATGAAATGAAAAAACTTCTCGTCGAGCAGGTCATGGCTCCGGTAAAATGGACTGAAACGATTCAGGCAATGCTGAATGAAGGTGTTGATACATTTATCGAGGTCGGTCCGGGCAATGTTCTTCAGGGACTCGGAAAAAGAATTTCAAAAGAATCGAAATTCGTCGGCGTTCAGACGCTCGAAGAACTCAATAATTTAGCTTTATAGGAGGTTGTCATGCTTAAAGATAAAGTAGCCGTCATTACAGGATCGGCAAGAGGGATCGGCAGAGCCATAGCAGAGGAATACGCATCCAACGGAGCTAAAGTAATCATTTCCGACATCATGCAGGACAAAGCTGAAGAAACCGCGAATGATATCAGAGCTAAATATCATGTGGATACTCTCGCGATCAAAGCTGATGTATCGAAATATGAAGATGTTGAAATTTTAGTAAATCAGACGATAGAAAAATTCGGAAAAATTGATATAATCGTAAATAACGCCGGCATCACAAGAGACAACTTGATCATGAGAATGTCCGAGCAGGAATGGAATCTAGTTATCGACATCAACCTCAAAGGCGTTTTCAACTGCACCAAAGCGGTTTCAAGACCCATGATGAAACAGAGATACGGCAAAATAATAAACATCACTTCCGTGGTCGGCGAGATGGGCAACCCCGGACAGATCAATTATTCAGCCTCAAAAGCAGGCGTTATAGGCATGACCAAGACCACTGCCAAAGAGCTCGGATCAAGAGGCATCAGGGTCAACGCGATCGCCCCCGGCTTCATCGTTTCAGAAATGACAGACAAAATGACAGATCAGGCGAAAGAAAGCCTTATGAAATTAATCCCGATGGGGGAACTCGGTAAACCTGCCGATGTGGCAAAAGCCGCAGTCTTTTTAGCTTCAGATATGGCTGATTACATAACAGGACAGGTCATCAATGTCTGCGGCGGAATGGTCATGCAGGGTTAGTCGGTTCCGGTTTTATTATAAATTGATCCCGGAATTCATTTCCATGTCAGAATTGAATAACGCGTAAATCAGCCCGACAACTACTAGAATTACTCCTCCGGTAAAAACTCCGGCTTTTATTCCGTCTAATTTATATATTTCTACCTTGGTTACAGACCCAAACGGGACAGTAATTTTAGAACCTTGCAGTTCAAAATCATCTGATAAGTAAATAAATACCTGATTAAATTTATCGGCACCTTGCAGTTCTGTGCTCTGAGGTTCAACATCACCGGAAATACCTCCGTTAATTAACGGATTATTCAATCTGTACTTTATATTTTTATGAACTACTATAAAAACATTTTCTGCTTTCGTTTGATCTTTAATTTCTTCTTTAGGTATCTCCTTTAAAGACATCAGAGTGCATGAATTAACGAAAATTAAAAGGGTTAATATAGATACAATTTTAAATATTGTACTATTTTTTTTCATTATTCACTCCTTTAGCTTAGAGGCTTTTATTGTAACTTCTTAAGTAATTTTTTGTGCACCCGGCCAGGTTCGAACCGGCAACCGCAAGATCCGGAGTCTTGTATTCTATCCAATTGAACTACGGGTGCAATTTCTTTATATCTTAAACCTATTTCTTCAAATATTCCAGCACTTTTTTGCATATCTGCTCTGCGCTGAATCCGTATTTTTCCAACACTACATTTCCCGGAGCTGACGATCCGAATTTATCTATGCCTATATTCAATCCCTCTGAGCCTGTGTATCTGCACCATCCGAAAGTTGATCCGGCTTCGATCGAAACTCTGTTTTTTATCGAAGAAGGAATTACGCTGTCTTTATATTTTTGCGTCTGAGCTTCGAATATTTCAAAACTCGGCATGCTGACTATATTTGAGCTTATACCTTTTTTCTTCAGTAATTCCTGTACCTGAAGCGCCATATTTACTTCTGATCCTGTAGCTATTAGAATAACTTCAGGCTTTTTCATTTCTGAAAGTATATATGCGCCTTTTGATAATCCTTCAGCGGTTGAATATTTTTTTCTGTCCAGCGTTTCGATGTCCTGTCTTGAAAGGACTAGAACGAAAGGAGAATTTTTATCTGCCAGCATATATTTCCATGCTTCAGCCACTTCATTCGCGTCCCCCGGTCTGATGACCTTCAGGTTCGGAATGATCCTGACCGACATCAACTGCTCTACCGGCTGATGAGTTGGTCCGTCCTCTCCGACAGCTATTGAATCGTGCGTGAAAATAAATATCGGATTTATTCCCATGAGAGCTGCGAGTCTGATCGACGGTCTCATATAATCGACGAATGAGAAAAATGTGCTCGTTGTCGGCCTTAAACCACCGTGGCACGAAATTCCGTTAGCTATAGCAGCCATCGCGTGTTCTCTTACTCCGATCCTGATATTTCTCCCGTTCTGAACGGTCGCGTCAAAATATCCTGCGCCTTTAATAAAAGCTTTTGTAGAGCAGCTCAGATCGGCATCAAGACTGACAAGCCATTCGAGCTTACTTCCGGCTGATGACATCGCTGTATGATTCGATACTCTAGTCGCCAGCTTTTCTCCCGGGTTGAAATTCGGGATAATCTCATTAAGATTTTTTAGCAGATCGTAATTTATAAACCCTTCGAGCAACTTAAATTTTTCCGGATATTTTTTCTTATAAGCTTTTTTCTTTTTTTCCCATTCTGTATAATTCTCAACCGTTTTCTGAACAAGTTTTGAAAAGTGAGCTTTGACAGCTTTATCCACGAAGAATTTTTTATTCGGATCAAGACCCAGAAATTCTTTTGTTAATTCGGTTTCTTTCTCGCCCAAAGGCGATCCATGTGCCTTTTCCGATCCGCATTTATTCGGCGACCCGTAGCCGATAGTTGTTTTAACGATAATTAGTGAAGGTTTGTCTAAAACTGATTTAGCTTTAGCAATAGCTTTATTGATTCCTGAGAGATCTGTGTCTCCGTCTTTTACTGTCTGAACATGCCAGCCGTAACTCTCATATCTCTTTTTTACATCTTCGGGGAATGTTAATGAAGTCGGTCCGTCTAAGGAAATATCATTTGAATCATAAAGCATTACCAGTTTTCCGAGCTTGAGATAGCCTGCAATTGATGCAGCTTCTGAGCTGATACCTTCCATCAGACATCCGTCGCCAACGAAACAGTATGTAAAATGATCTATTAAATTTATATCTTCTGTATTAAATTTATTCGCAAGAATTTTTTCCGCGATCGCCATACCGACAGCATTTGCAGCGCCCTGACCCAGAGGTCCCGTCGTAGTTTCCACTCCGGCTGTATGTCTGAATTCCGGATGTCCCGGTGTTTTACTCTGCCACTGTCTGAAGTTTTTGATATCATTAATTTGCAGATCATATCCGAACAGGTGAAGAAGGCTGTATAAAAGGCTACTTCCATGGCCTGCTGACATAACGAACCTGTCTCTGTTGATCCAGTCAGGTTGTTCAGGATTATATTTCATATTATTTGACCAAAGGGCGTAAGTCATTGGCGCAGCTCCGAGAGGAAGTCCCGGATGTCCGGAATTAGCCTGCTCAATTGCGTCAATGCTTAAACCTCTGATCGTATTAATAGCTTTAAGTTCGATCGGTTTCATAATAAAATCCTTTTAATTGTTTTAGAAGCAGTAAATATATGAAATTTTTCAGGCTTTGTTAAGAACTATTTTAAATAAATAATCCCGTGACATTCACGGGACTTTTTGTGGAGAATATGGGATTCGAACCCATGACCCTCAGACTGCCAGCCTGATGCTCTAGCCAACTGAGCTAATCCCCCGGACAGCTTAAATATAATAAATGAAAAAAAGAATTACACTATTTTCTTAAAATATTTTTCCGGATTATAAAACAGAATTTTAATAAATGCGGACACCAGAAGATATTCTTATTTTTTGCACAGGATTACAAGGAGTGATTTTAATAAATGCAAAATTCTTCAAGGAGCTATAAGATTTAGAAAAGGAGCTTACTTAGAGGTAAGCGACTTGATAAATCGAGATAGCGACGCTGAAGAATGCGGCATTTATTAAAATAAAAATGCCGGCAACGCCCTACTCTCCCACGATTAAACGCAGTACCATCGGCGAAGATAAGCTTAACTTCTCTGTTCGGAATGGGAAGAGGTGTACCCTTATCTCCATAATCACCGGCAAACTATAT
>Ga0209467_1000751_pt1 | contig 37067 bp, 36 predicted proteins | sample Higcelwee11metaG_FD_187175 | JGI IMG/M metagenome (GOLD analysis project Ga0209467, IMG submission 187175) | Freshwater pond sediment microbial communities from the University of Edinburgh, under environmental carbon perturbations - High... | ecosystem: Environmental > Aquatic > Freshwater >... | reverse complement strand
CTGGCGGACCGCCCGCAGTTGCAGCTCCAGCGACGCCTCCAGCGTCTCCAAAACGATCTTGCCAACCTCTTCCCTGTCCATGGCCACCTCCCGGTTTAGCCCTGTTGAAATCGCACAACGGCAACATGTACTTTAGCGCAATTCAAATAAACCGCAAGGCGGTTTTTTAGAATTACGTGTTAATTATGCGGAAATCGTCTGGCGAGGTGGCCGCATAGCTGCGGCAAAGAACGGGAGCTTCAGCGGATCGGGGAGCGGACAAGGATGGAGGGGTGAAACGGGCGGGGAGGCTCTATGGATGGCGGGACTATTTTTGTGCGTGGAGCATCGCGGTATCGACTTGCAAGTAGTTTGCCATTAAGGCTTTGTGTCTTAAGTTCATGGCATTGGGGACGTTCCAATTATTTCGCTGAGCCATAAGTGGTTACCGTTATATTATACCATAATTCGACGATTTGAGGGGCGGCGGGGGGGCGTGGACGTTCGTTTGACCCCTTGATGAGCAACTGTTAGCGATGGTGGTGGGTGTGATTGGAGTTTGGGGCTGCGCGGATTGCCGCTTGCCCTTCCAGGAGCAGGATGCTCCGGCCACACCCTTCCCGGAGCAAGATGCTCCGACCACCTACCCCAGTTTGACTTTGAAGCGGAATTAGTCGCCGTTGGCGCCGTGGGTTTCGACCAGTTTGCTCAGGGAGGCCTTCTCCAAATAGTGCCATCCCAAGGTCGGGATGAGGCCGAAGGCGTAGACCACGTCCCGGCCGTTTTCCCGGCGGACCACTTGGCCGTTCCCCCGTTTTAGGACGGCGCCGCGGATCTCGGGGTCGGGATAGGGCGAAAGCGTCAGCGCCGAGGGCGCCAGGGGGGAGGCGTGGGCGTTGTCCTTGAGTTGCGACGAACTGAGCAGGATTCGCCCCTCCTGGTCCAGCAGCGAGCGTTCCTCCACCCCGGTCATGCCTTGGCCGCCGCGGGACATGAGTTGGCGGACGATGAAGTCGAGCGTGACGTCGCAGGCGGCCACACCGAGGGGGGCGCCGTCGGGGCCGCCCAGGACGGAGGCGCACGTGATCACGATGCCTTGGCCCTGGACGTCGAAATAGGGCGTGCCCCAGGAGACGGCCTCCTTTTGGGTCAGCGCCTCCTTGTACCAGGGGCGCTGGCGGGGGTCGTACGCCGGGGGATAGCCCCCTTTGCCGGGGTAGGAGACGAAGACGCCGTCGGCGAAACCGACGTAGAGCCACTTGATCGGCAGTCCCCGCTGGCTGGCGACCTCTTCCTGTTGGGCCGGTTTTTCCCCCTCGCGCTCCAACGCGCTGGCGAAGAGCGTCCTGCGGAAAACCGGGCCGAGGCCATAGGCGGCCCTTAAGCGCGGCTCCGCCGCCGCCAGGTCGACCGCCGGGGCGAGTTTGTAGGTGGGCCAGACGAAATTGATCGCCTTGCCGTAGGCGGGGGCCTGGACCATGTGGGGCGGGCGGCGTTGGGGCGAGTCGAAGTCCGCGCTGGAATAGAGCGGCCCGGTGTGGCGTGGGCCTGGAGCCAGGGCGTCGTCGACCTTCTCCGCGAAACTGTCCAGCAAGTGGGCCAGATGCAGGAACTGCCGGTCGATCCGGTGGGTTTGCCCGGCGACGTCCGCCTGGTAGTGGGCTAGGCTAAGCTGGCGGGCTTTGGCCGCCTTGAGCTCGCGGTTGCTCTGGACGAGGCTGGCGATGATGGCCGCCGCCAAGAGCAAGATGAGCCCCAGGGCGAGCGAAATCGACAGGTGGATGTGTCGCTGGATCCAGCGGCGTCCACGGCGGAGCCAATGGTCAGGGCGGCAGGAGACTTCCTGGTTTAGCTGTTGGCGCCTCAAGTCGTTGGCAAGTTGCGCCACGCTCTGGTAACGGTCGCGGCGGCGCCGGGCGCGGGCCCGTTCGACGATCGCCTCCAAATCCTTGTCGATGGTGACGCCGGGGAAACGGTGCTTGAATTCGGGGACGTCGCCGCGCACCGAGTTGAGCACGGTGTCCCGCGGCGCCTCCCCTTTGACCATCCCCTCCCGCAGCGTCACGAGCTCATAAAGGATGACGCCCAAGGCGTAGATGTCGCACGCCGGACAGGGCCGCGGGTCGTTGACGCATTCGGGGTCGATGAAGCCGGGGCTGCCTTTCAAGTCGACCCCCTCCGGTCCGATGACCGGCGCCGGGGCGTCCGACACGAAGTCGGCGATGCCCCAGTCCATGACGTAGACCTCCCGGAACTCGCCGATCATGATGTTCTCCGGCTTGAGGTCCCGGTGGATCACGCCTTTGCTGTGCGCGTAGCTGACGGCGTCGCAGACCCGGAGGAAATAGTCGAGCCGCAGCGCCAGGGAGCTGCGCTCGTCGTAGGCGTCGATGCCTTTGGCCAGGTACTCGGCGGCGATTTTGTTCAAATACTCGCCCATGGTGATGCCTTTGACCAGCTTCATGGAGAAGTACAAGGAGGCTTCGGTGTCGGAGTTGACGCTATAGACCGGGATGATCGCCGGGTGGTCGAGCTGGGCCGTCAGCGTGGCCTCGTCGATGAAGCCGCGCCGCGCGTCGGAGTCGTTGACGAGCTCGGGCAGCAGGCGCTTCAAGGCCACCCGTCGGCGCAGATGCCGGTCTTTGGCCTCCAAAATCTCGCCTTGCCCCCCGGCGGCGAAGGCGGAGAGCTCCTCGAAGCTGTCGTGAACGGAGTTGTAGTCCGCGGCGGGGGCGGCGCGTTCCATGGGGGAGGTGTTTCCGCCTTTGCCATATCCGAAGATCACCGTCTCCACCACTTGCCGTTTCGTCGTGGCCGAACGGGTGACGCGCATGGCCAAAACCCCGTCTCCCGTCGTCGGAGTGGTCGGCTCCTCCGGTTCTAGGGACGGCCCCGGAGCGGGCGCGTTCATTTTTATGGTGCGGCTCTCGTCCATTGCTCCCCCTGGCCAAATCATTGCCATGATTATAGCCATGGCGGCGGGAAAGTTCAAGCGCGGCAAGCGGGATTTACCCCCTTGACCCGAGCCCCGGAAAAAAGCTGATTTTTCGGGGAAAGGGGGCTTGCGGCGCAAGTATAATCTCATTATACTCACAGTTAAAGCGATGTGAAACGAGGGACGGAAGATGTTGCTGCTTGAGATAAACAAGGCGGATCGCACTCCGGTGTATTTGCAAATGAAACGACAGCTCGCGGAGCACATTGTCGAGCGGCGTTTGCCCAAGGACGCGGCCATGCCCGACGTCGGCGCGATCGCGGCGGCGGCGGGGGTTTGCGTGCGCACCGCCGACCAGGCGTTGCTGGCGCTGGTGGAGGACGGTGTCTGTTACCGCCGCCCCAAGCGCGGGACGTTCGTGGCGCGCGGCGCCGAGGAGGCCAGACGGAAAATCATCGGGATCAACTGCCCCTATAGCACGGACAGACTAGCCATGCACCATGTGGAGAACGCCATCTACGCCGGGATCATCGCCGCGGGCGGCGAGCGCGGCGTCACCCCGTCCTTCCTCTCCGGCGACTTGGGTGACAACGTGCGGTTCTACCAGCGCAGCCGGGAGACCGAGCTCTCCGGCGTCATCCTGCTTTCAGAGTTGCCCGACGCACGGAGCCTCTCGGCGCTGGCCGACTACGCCCCGACCCCATTCGTCCTGATCAACTACGATGTCGGCGCCGCGGCGCCGGGAAACGTCACCTGTGTTTTCAATGACGACTTCCTCGGCGGTTATCAGGCGGCCGAGCACCTGATCCGGCAGGGGCACCGGAGCTTCGCCATCTTGACGTTCGACATCACCAACAACAACTATCGCCACCGCGTTGACGGCTACCGGCAAGCGTTCCGCGACCATGGCGTCCAGTTCCGTCCCGAGCTGCTGCTCAACCATGGCCCCCATCCATTGGAATGGCCGGACGAGCTGGTGGACCTGGGCTCGGAGCTGCTGGAGCGCGGCGGCGCCGGTTGGGTCGAGTTCCCGAATTTGCGCGCCCAGATGGGCTTGGGGGCGGAGCTTTGCCGGGAGGCGTGGCGAGCCGGGCTCGACTTCACGGCGGCGCTTTGCGTCAACGACTACTTGGCGCTCGGCGCCGCCCAGGCCGGACGCGGCAAGAACTTGGCGGTCGCAGGCTATGACAACATAATGCCGGAGCTGTCCCGCGGGGCCAACTTCACCACGGTGGCGATTGATTTCCAGGAGATGGGCGTCCGGGCGGTGAACATGCTCGCCGGCGGCGTCATGCCCCACGACCGCGTCATGCGCGTCATGCCCCGGCTGATCACCCGCAAGCGCAAAGGAGGCGCGCCATGACTATGCGTAGGCCGTCACGGTTCACTTTGGTCGAACCGTTGGTGACGATCGCGGTGGTCGCCATGCCGCCAGCCTTGAGAACCGCCCCCGTGAAGTTGAAGTGAAACGCCTGACAACCTTAAAATAGGGAAAGCATATCATGATCAACGAGTTCGTCGACGACATCCCCTTCGCGAAGAAGGGCTTCGGCCTCGCCACCAACATCTACACCTCCGGGAGGACCACCGTCCACGTGGCGGCGCATGGCGGGCTCAACGCCGTCACGTTCTATGGAAAGCAGTGTTGGCTCAAGCACCGCTTCCTGAAAGTCGACCCGGAAGGCGTCTTCATGAAGATCGCCCGCGTCCAGGTGGCCATCGACGGCGTCATGCACCGGATCGAGATGAACGACACGCTCCACTACCCCTTCGGCTACACCACCGAGTGCGTCCTCTCCGGCGTCAAGCTCCGCTACGAGCTGGCGCTGGACAACAACGCCATCCTCCAGCGCGTCAAAGTCCTGGACAACCCGGAGCGGAAAAAAGTCACGGCGCGGCTGCTGATGTCCACCCGGAGCTGGGCTCCGGCCAAGGACCGCCTCGACCCCGAATGGGTGCTCGACAAGGCCGCGGGGACGGCCACGGCCCTCGTCACCGACGTCACCGACGGCAAGGAGGAGCATACCCTCATCCGCTTCGGTTCCGCCAACCCCGCCTCGTTTTCCCTCACGGAGACCCAGAGTTTCAAAATCCATCTGAACTCCACGGTTCCCGCCGACGAGCATGTGTTCCACCTGGTGTTCAACCCCGGGGAAAGCGAGGACGTCTCCGCCGCGCGGATCGACCGGAAGCTCGCCGCTTTCGCCGTCGAGACCCAAAATATCGCCAGGTTCAAAACCGGGAACCCCGTGCTCGACTCCGCCCTGACCTACTCCAACCCCATGACCGCCGCCTTGGAGGTGGCCGACATGCCTGGCGGCGTCAAAGCCTCGCACGCCTATTGGATCTGGGGCTGGGACAGCATGGTTCACGCCGAGGCGCTCATGCTTTGCGGCTATGCCGATCTGGTCAAGCGCATGCTGTTGTTCTTCAAGGCTCACGCCCATCCGGAGCATGGCATCTGCCATGCCTTCCCGAGCAACAGGCCTTCCGCCGCGACCGACTGCCTGCCGAAAGTCGTCCAGGGTTTCTATGCCATTTTGCTCTACCACTACTACGCCGCCACCGGCGACGAGGAGACCCTGGCCGCTTGTCTGCCGCTGGCCCGGCAAGTCATGGAGCGGGCCAACGCCCACGTGGCGGCGGGCGACCCGCTCGCCCGGGGCTGGGGCTGGTTCCCCGACTCCCCCATGTGCTTGGAGCAGCGCATGGACGACTACAGTTTGATCAACAACTCCGTCTATTACCAGGCCCTCCGCGCCTGGAACGAGCTGACCGGCGAGATGGGTGAGCAGACAGACAAGATAAAGAAGAACATGTGTGAGCTCTTCTGGGACAAGGATGAGCGTTTCTGGATAGATTCCGTCGACGGCAAGACCGGGGCGCAGCGTAAATACTACCCCATCTACGGCCAGATGTACGTCAGCGCTTTCGCCCTGGAACCCCGGCGCGGGGACCATAAAGTCATCGCCGCCTTCATGAAGGAACACCTGCTCGCGAAACACGGGATATGGATGTATCCGCCGGATCGGCCTGGTTTCATGGCCGACGGCATCCAGCTCGGGGAATACTTCCCGGTCGCCGACCGCCATTATTGGAACATCATGAACGCCGTGGGCGATTCCGCCTCCTTGGAGGACTTCGAGCGCATCATCACTCCCTACTGGCAGATTTGTACCTACCCGGAAGGGCAGACCAACGACATCGTCAACACCGACCCCGGCGAATACGAGGACACCCCCGGCATCAAGCAGGCCTTCACCGCCAAGTGCTGGTGCTGCGACGCCTTGGAGTTGCACCTTGGCTTGCGCCTCACGCTGAACGGCCTTTCTTTCAACCCGCTTGGCGGCGAGAAGGATTTCGAAGTCCACAACCTGTCGGTCCGCGGCAAGGTACTTGATGTTCGCCGGACCGGCGCAGGCAAGGACGCCGTCTATTTCCTCAACGGGGACAAGCTTGCCGACGGTTTCATCCCGTGGACTGCCCTGAAGGAACACAACGCCTTGAAAATCGTGATGGCTTGAGCTAAAGGAGCGAATATGAAAAAAGCGTTGCTACTGTTCTGTTGCGCGGTGTCCCTGGCCGTCGGGGCCGGGGAACCGGTCAAAGAGATGTTCTCCTTGTCGTTCTCCCAAGGACTGGTCGCCGATTCCGCCATGGGGGACGCCAAGCCGACGAAAGCGAAAAATGTCAGCCTCGTCCCCGGTTACGTCGGGGACGGTTGCCGTGTCCCGCGGGACGGCCAACTAGTATTCGACGCCAAGAACTTGCCCAAAGGGCGGGGGACGCTTTGCGTATGGGTGAACTTGGCTTGGGAACCCATGCTCGCTGGCGGCCCCGCCGACGGGCATGGTGTCTTCGCCTCCAGCGCGGCGTCCAATGGGCCCGTGTGCGCCCTGCTCGGCGGTAAAAATCTCATGACTCCACCCAAAGCCGGTTCCGACCACTTGCGGCGCGTTAAGCTCGACGTCTTCAAGGACACCTGGCGCTTCCTCTCGTTCACCTGGGACAAGCGTGAAAGGAACGTCTATGTCGATGGCGAGCCCGTGGTCGCCAGCGATATCCTCCATTTGGGGGACGAGGCGGCCTCCGCGTTGTCGCTCGGCGCCGTGTCCGGCGTCCCTTTAAGCTTGGACGGCGTCATCGATGAGGTGAAGGTTTACGACCGGGCCTTGACGGCCGACGAGGTCGCGGCTTTGTACTCTAGTTGCCAACCGGTCGTCCCGCTTCTCCGCGACTACGCCACCATGGTTGGAGCGGACCGGAAAATCCGTTTGCTCTGGCGCAACGGCAGCCCCAAGGAAATCCGGGCGCCGCTCGAAGTCGGTTTCGAGGCGGAGGACGGCGAGGCGTTGGGGCGCATTCCGGTTGCCTTGGCTTTGCCCGCCGGAGTCTCCCAGGAGGCGTCTTTCACCTTCAGTCCGGCCAAGCCCGGCTGGGTGTATATGACCGTCGCCAAGGACGGCAAGGTGTTCAAGCGCTTCAAGATCATGGTCCTCTCGGACAAGCCCATCGCCGCCGCCATGCCGCTGTCGAAGACCGGCGAGACCAAGGAGACGTTGTTGGAGGAGATCGATTGCTCGTCGCCGGCCAAGCCCCCCAAATACCGCGACGACGGCCATTGCGTGGTGGTCGACGGGCCGTTCGGCCCCTACCGCGCCGCCTATGGGCGGAGTCCCGCCTGCGGTTTCGCCTACAACATGGCGGTCAAGCATCCCAAACAACCGCATTGGCTGGAGATCGACTATCCCGAGGACGTCGCCCGGACCTTCTTCGTCACCGTCTTCCATGAGCGGGACAAAGTTGTCCACCACACCTCCATGGACACGATTGGCGTCATCTCCGGCGTCAACCACCCGCTGTCCCATAAAATGGAGACGCGGCGGCTGCTGTTCTGGCCGGACACCGACATGTTGTTGGTCGGCGCCTACCTCTACGGCGCCCATCCCCAGCAAGGGCCCGCCCTCGCCAAGATCCGGCTTTACGAGATCGAGGGGGAGTTGCCGCGGCTTCAGGTCAACCCGCCGCGGGACGCCCTGGCGCGCGAGCTGGGGGTTTGGGAGGAGGACCCTATGATGTTCGAGTACGACTGGTTTTCCACGCTCCGCGCCGCGACGAAGCAATACAGTTTGGAGTTCTGGGAGGAGAAGTGGGGCCGGGTCGTCCGCTATCTGCATTACTCCGGGCAGAACGCTTGGAACGTCCTGGCTTTCGACTACAGCGGCTCCTCGTCCTGTACGCTTGGTTTGCCCTGGTCCAATTACCGGATGCCCGGCTGGCTCGACGTCGGCGCCGTCATGATGGAACGCGACGGGATCGACTTCTTCCTAGAAATGCATGACATGGAGGGGTTGGACTATGTCGTGGGCAAGGAGAATCTTTGCGGGACTTTCGCCGAGGCGGAGAAGAAAGGCGTCGAGGCCTTGGAGTGTTTCCCGAAAGACTTTTCCCCGACCGCCAAGCCCCGCAGACTGGATCCGTTGCAGCCGAAAGTCCAGGACGCCTATATCCAGATCATCCGCGCCTATTGCGCGCAGTACGGCTCCTACCAGCGTTTCCGGGGGCTGACCATCGTCGGCGGCCGCAACCTTTTCTACGAGAGCCTCTCCGAGGGCTATGGCGACTACGACGTCAAGACCTTCGAGAAGGACACCGGCGTCGCGGTGCCAGTCGCCGCCGCCAAGCGGTATGACTGGATCATGGCCAACTGCAAGGAGAAGTGGATCCAGTGGCGCGCCGCGGGGTTGCGGGAATTCCACCAGCGCCTGGTCGACGCCGTGCGGGAGGGCGACCCCACCCGCAAGATCATGGTGGTCAAATACCAAACACAGGCGGAGATCGACTGCGCCAACAGTTGGCCGGCCTCGGACAGCGACCTCAAAGCGTGTTGGGCTGGTCAGGGGCTGGACCCGAAAGCGACGGCGGCGATTGACGGCTTTGTTTTGATGCCGACCCTGGACCCCTACATGGACCCTGTCTGGCAGTGGAAGCCGGAGCGGCCCGGCAACCGTTTCTATTCCTTCAACCCCGAGCTCTCCGACCTGTTCGCGGACGTCGGCGACAACAAGGGCGTGGTGATCATGAAACGGGACAACCTGGAGTACCATCATGGCATGACCGTCCACTCCGACAAGTATTGGGAGGGCAAACGCCCCGAGGAAGTGCACGTCCCAAAGCCGATGGAATGCTATTCCACGGCCCTGCCGGCGAACCGTTACGCCTTGGAGTACTTGGCCCGTTGCCTGGCCGACTTCAATCCGGCCTGCCTGATCCAAGGCTGGTGGGGGTCGCCCGACTCCGGCTCCATCGGGGTGTTCCTGCCCTTCTACCGCGCCTTCCGCGCCGTGCCCATGCTGGACTTCCGGCAAGTCCCCGGCGTCCCGGGCGATCCGGTGGCAGTGAAAACCGCCAGTCAGCGGGGCGGCGGGGCGGCGTCCTGGTTGGGCCTTGGCGGGCGGGGCTATCTTCTGCTGGTCAACCGCGAGAGCTACCCCGTCGAGTTGGCCCTGAAGATTGGGCAGGACGCGTTGCACGACCTCGTGGAGGGCTGCGACGTTGCCCTTGACCAAGGCGTTTTGCGGCTGACGGTGAAGCCGTATCAGGTACTCTGTTTCCGCTGCGACGGCGACTTCGCGGTCAGCGACGTGACCATGACTCCTCCCGCGGCGGTCGTAGCCGACGCCAAGAAGTCGCTGGAGGACTACCTGGCCAAGCTGGCCCGCGCCAAGGCCGACGGCGTGGCTATCCCGGGGGCGGACGTTGTCCGGGCGAAGGCCGAGGCTCAATTGAAGGGCGGGGAATACTCGGCGTTCCATTACTTGATGCAGAGCTCCCCCGCCAAAAATGTCCTGACTTATGAAATGAAAGGGAAAAAATGAAAGGCTTGAAATTTATCCGGCTCGGGGTGGCCTTGGCCGTCTCCCTCCTCGGCGTGGGCTTGTCGGCGGCCGAGGTCGCCGCCGCCGGCGTCCTCGTGCAAGCCCCCAAGCTCAAGGCTCCTTACGTCCGGGAGGCCGTCGAGTGGCTCAACGTCTACGCCTACAACACCACCGACGAGCGTCTGCCACGGGTGCTGTTGCTGGGCGACTCGGTTTGCGGTTGCTATAGCGAGCGCGTGCGCGATGAACTCGCCGGGAGCGCCTATCTTAGTTACTGCGCCAACTCCAAGTGCCTTACCGCCCCCAATTATCTGGGCTTGCTGGACTTCCTGCTCGAAGAGCATCAGTACGCCGCCATCCACTTTAACAACGGTCTGCACAGCCTCAAGGTTGATCCCCAGGACTGGGAGGCTTGTCTCCGGGCGACCGTCAAACTCCTCAAGGCCAAGGGAAGGGGGGCGAAACTGATCTGGGCGAGCTCCACCCCCTTGCGGGACGGCGGCGACACCGCCAAGGTGAAGGCGCTCAACGCCATCGCCGCGCGGGTCATGAAGGAGGAGGGCATCCCCGCCGACGACCTTTTCTCCCTGCTTGACCCGCTTGACCGCCAGACTGCCTGGATCGACAACTTCCACCACACGGAGGCGACGCGGCAACTCCTTGCCAAGTCCGTGGCCGCCTGCCTGCGCGAGACGTTGGGGTTGGGCAAAGCCACGCCAACCGCCGCCAAGACCGCCCTTGACGCCGCCCACACCGCCACTGGTCCCGCTGGAAAGCTTTGAATCGTGGCGAAATTAGGCTATAGACATAACAACGTTGGAGGCATGCAATGAAGACGCGGAAAACGACTCGTTTCACGCTCCTGGAGTTGCTCATCGTGATTGCGATCATCGCGCTGTTGTCCTCGTTGCTGCTGCCAGCGCTCGGCCGGGCGCGGCAAAAGGCCAACGCGATATCTTGCCTCGGCAATTTGCGGCAAATCGGCGTCGGGACGCAGCTCTACCTCTCCGATTTCAACGAGTACTACGGGGCCATCGACTCCTGCGTGTTCGGCTCGCAGGAGAAATGGGTGAATGTTTACACCCCCCCATATTTCGGGACCTACAAGATTTTCGTGTGCCCGAGCGACAACGTGGTCAGGAATAGCGCGAGCGTCACCGAGAAAGGCCCATACTTCAAAGCCAGCTATTATCGCAACAAGTTCATCAAAGAGGTGAAAGATAACCAGTTGAACGACTTCATCAGGGTGAGCGACGTTCTGACGGCGAAAAATGGGGCCTCAAACACGGTCATCTTTGGCGAGGGCTGGCGCTACTCCCGATACTATGCCGTGAACGCCTCGGCCTGGTCTCCCACCTGCCTTTGGGCCATCGACACCTATCCCTACAAACTCGAATCCGACGCCGCGCCGGAGATTTACTACATGCACGAGCGCGGCTCGAACGCCCTGTGGGGGGACGGGCATGTGGCGTACCTGCCCGAAGAGCGTATCGCGATATTGAAATGCACGCCGGGCCAGGGGACGGGCTTCAACGCTCTGCATTGCAGAAACACCAAGGAGCCTTGAGTCCTGAGCCCCTCAGGTCCGCTTGATTTGCTTTAGGATGAACTCCCATTCCTCGCGGAAGTCGGGCAAGGTCATGCTGTGGCCGCGCCAGCAGTCCGCCTCCACCTCCAACGCTCCGGCGTAGGCGTTGGCCACGGCTTGGACGCCGTCGGGTTTGCAGACGTCGTCGGCCAGGCCGAAGGAGAGGCGGCCCGGCGCCTTCACGCCCCGGACGAAGTTGACGTTGTCGAAATAGGGCGCCACCTGGGCGAGTAGCTCGCGCTCCGGGCCGCTCATGCCCAGGATGGCGTCGCAGACCGGCCAGCCGCCGCCGAGGATGTCCGAGCCAGCCGGGACGGCCGCCGCCAACGCGGTCACGCGGCCGTCGAGGTAGGCGGCCGCGAAGGCTTGGAGCGCCCCTTGGCTGGCGCCGCGGACGATTAGGTTCCTCCCGTCCCATTCCGGGCGGGTGGCGATGTAGTCCAGCGCCCGCTTGGCGCGCAGGAACATGTGCAGGAAATAGCAGTCGTCGGGCTTGCCGCCGCGCAGGCCGCGCCAGCGGTAGTCCTCCAGGCCGAGCGGGCTGTTGTAGAAGGAGCTGTCCTTGAAGTTGTCCAGGCCGTGGGCGTTGACGTCCAGAACCATGCAACCGGCGTCGAGGGGGTTGAACATCAGCTCGCTCCGGGCGGACCTGACTCCGGCGCCCTGGAAGTAGACCACGGCGGGGCAGGAGCCGGGAGCGGCGTCCCGGGGGGCGAGCAACGCGCCGCGGACGGGGCGCGGGCCGACGCAGTCGGCGCTGATGTCGTAGGCGTCGAACTGCCGGTGCTGGAGGCGGTTGGACACGGGGTTGACCGGCACCGCCGCCAGGCGGTCGAGCCAGCCGCCCCAGAACTGCTCGAAGTCGGGGGGCGTCGTCGTGACGGGTTTGATCTTCTCCGGCTCGACCAGAGCTCCGGCCTTGGCGTTGACGACGAAGCCGTCGTCGCATTGGTGCTCGCAGCGCAACTGGATCACTCCGGGGCGGTCGGGGACGTGCTCGACGTAGCCGCAGATCTCCGCCAGGTCCAGCTCTCCGCGGCCGAGCTCCTCGTAGCCGTTCCGCAACAGTTTCCAGGTCAGCTTGCCGCTGAAGAGCTGATGGCTGTCCGCTTTGAGGTGCGGCGAGAAACGGATGGTCTCGCCGCGTTTGAAGGGGGTATATTGCGAGGGCGTGATGTCAATGGCGTAGTTGGTCATTTCCGCAAGTCCATTGTGCTGTTTAGGTGTGCCGTGGAAATATAGCGGCTTTTCCGCATTTTACACGGCCTAATTCTGTCCGCAGGCTTGCGGGCGCCACGCATTTTTGCTATATTTGACGAAACACAGAAACTGCGGGGCTCGCGATGGTGAAAAAAGCGTTGGTGACCGGCATCACCGGACAGGACGGATCCTATTTGGCGGAGTTGTTGCTGGGCAAAGGCTACGAGGTCCATGGCGTGATCCGCCGCTCCAGCTCCTTCAACACGCGGCGCATCGACCACCTCTACGCCGATCCCCACGAGCAGGGCGTGCGGCTCTTCCTGCACCACGGCGACCTGACCGACTCCAGCAACCTCAACCGCGTCATCGAGAAGATCCATCCGGACGAGATCTACAATTTGGCGGCCCAGTCGCACGTCAAAGTCTCCTTCGAGGTCCCGGAGTACACCGCCGACGTGGACGGCTTGGGGACGCTGCGGCTCCTTGACGCCATCCGCGAGACCGGGGTCGGGGCCAAGTTCTACCAGGCGTCCACCTCGGAGCTTTATGGAGGCCTGGGTGAGGCCCCGCAAAACGAGTCCACCCCTTTTTATCCGCGTTCCCCCTATGCCGCCGCCAAGCTCTACGCTTACTGGATCACCAGGAATTACCGCGAGGCCTACGGCGTCCACGCCAGCAACGGCATTTTGTTCAACCACGAGTCGCCCCGCCGCGGCGAGACCTTCGTCACGCGCAAGATAACCACCGCCGTCGCCTGTGTCGAGGCCGGGCTTCAAGATTGCCTCTATCTTGGCAACCTCGACGCCAAACGCGACTGGGGCTACGCGCCCGACTATGTCGAGGCGATGTGGTTGATGTTGCAGCAGCCCGTCCCCGACGATTATGTCGTGGCCACTGGCGAGACCCACAGCGTGCGCGAGTTCGTGGAACGGGCTTTCGCCTGTGTCGGGCGGACCTTGGAATGGCGCGGCGAGGGCGCGGACGAGACGGGCGTCGACCACCGCGACGGGGCTACGCTCGTCCGGATCGACAAGCGCTACTACCGTCCCACCGAGGTGGACTTGCTGCTTGGCGACCCCGCCAAGATCATGGGCAAGCTGGGATGGCGGCCCAAGGTCAAGTTCGACGCGCTGGTCAAGCTCATGGTCGACGGCGATCGGCGGCTGCTCTCCAATCCGAACTACGAAACCGGTTTCTGAACCAAGGGGCATGGCGATGGACAAGGACGCGAAAATTTATGTGGCGGGACACCGCGGCATGGTCGGCTCGGCCATCGTCCGGCAGCTGGAAGCCGCGGGGTGCCGCAACCTGTCGCTCCGCGGGCACAAGGAGCTGGACTTGCTCCGCCAAGCGGAGGTAGAGGCCTTTTTCGCCGCCGAGCGGCCGGACTATGTCTTCCTCGCCGCCGCCAAGGTTGGCGGCATCAACGCCAACCGGGCCAAGAAAGCGGAGTTCCTCCGCGAGAACCTGCAAATTCAAAATAACGTCATCTGGAGCGCCTTCGAGAACGGCCTGAAGAAGCTTTGTTTCTTGGGTAGCTCCTGCATCTATCCGCGGGAATGCCCCCAGCCGATGCGCGAGGAGTCGCTGCTCTCCGGCCCCCTGGAGCCCACCAACGAGGGCTACGCCCTCGCCAAGATCGCCGGGCATAAGCTTTGCAAGTACCTGGGAGAGCAATACGGCTTCAAGACCATCTCGCTCATGCCGTGCAATCTCTACGGGACCAACGACAACTTCGACTTGGAGAACTGCCATGTGCTCTCCGCCTTGGTGCGCCGCTTCGTGGAAGCCGCCGACAACGGCCTGGGCGTGGTCAAGCTCTGGGGCACGGGCGCGGCGCGGCGCGAGTTCCTGCATGTCGACGACATGGCCGCCGCCACGCTCTTCCTGATGGACCGCCGTGACGACCCTGACTTCATCAACGTCGGCAGCGGCGAGGACATCTCCATCCGCGACTTGGCCACGTTGGTCGCCGCCGCCGCCGGTTACCAGGGGACCATCGTGTGGGACAGTTCCATGCCCGAGGGCATGCCCAGGAAGCTCATGGACAACTCCAAGCTGCGCCAGCTCGGCTTCGTCCCCTCCATAACCTTGGAGGAGGGAGTGCGCCGCAGCGTCGCCGAGTTCCGCTCCCTTCGCTAATCCGCGCCGGGCTCAATAGAGGTCGTCGTCGGGGTTGTTGCTCCAATAGCCCATGGGATAGGAGTTGGAGAGTTTGGAGATGGTGTCCCGGGGGCGCATGGAGCTCACGTGGCCGTCGACGAAGAGGTAATTGAGCGTGCCGCCGACATGTGAGCTGGTGGTGTAGTAGAGCTGGTTGGCCCACCAGGTGGTCGGGCCGTCGGCGGGCAGGGCGTAGTAGTCCGCCCCGGCGCTGGCGGGGATATAGATGTCGGTCACGGCGAAGACCCGGGAGGGGGCGCGGATCTGGTCGATCCGGGCGGTCCACTGGGGGACGGTCGAGCCGGGGCTCCAGGTGCTGCTGACGCCGCAGCAACTGCCGCTGTAGAGGTTGGGGTACCAGGAGGCGTTGTTGCCCCGGTTCAGGCCGTACGAGGGGGCGCGGTAGGGGTTGGAGGGGCAATAGTATAGGGCCATTGTCCGCGGGCTCGAGTCCCACCCCGTGGAGATGATCTGGCTGTCGCTTATCGACGCCCTGCCGTCGTAGCCGGCCAAGTCTTTGACCCAGCCGCGCTGGCGGTTCGTGGCGAGACCGAAGACGACGAAGGGGAAATGGCCGCGGTTGTCGTCGGCGTAGCCGTAGAGGGCCACGCCGATCTGTTTCAGGTTGCCGGTGCAGGCGATGCGTTGCGCCGTGTCCCTGGCCTTGCCCAGCGCCGGCAGCAGCAAGGAACAAAGCATGGCGATGATCGCGATCACCACCAGCAGTTCCACCAAAGAGAAAACCAAGCGTGTCCGTTTCATGATCCAGCCTTTCCGGTTGCTTGTTGTCAGGCGATGGGCACGGTGACGCCATTCTCGTGGCGGTGCCGCCTCCCAAGGCGGAGGTCGTTCAGTATGATCGGTGCGACATATTCCACCTTCCGGGTTATGCTGGGGGCGGTCACCAGCTCCCGGAGCAACTGGTAGACCCGATGGTAGAAGCCGTCCAGGTAGCTGGCGTCGAACTGTGGCCGCAGCGCCGGGAGCTCGGGCGCCGCCTGGCGCCACAACGAGCCCAGCTCGCCTAGCAAGGCGTCCTCCACCCCGGCGACGATCAGGGGGGCGGCGAAGCTCGCGGGGGAGCTCTCCAGCAGGTCGCGGTAATAGTCGCGCATGGCGTCGAGCGTCCAGGAGCCGATGCCGACGGGGAGCTCGATGGTCTCCAACGCGAGGCCGTCGCGGGCGCAGGCCGCCGCCGTCTCGCGGGCGAACTGGTCATGGAAATAGATGCCGCGGTTGCCGATCAGCAGCGTGGCGCGCTTGTGCCCTTCCCGCGCCAGGAAGCCGGCGGCCACGGCGCCGCCCCGGGGTAGGAGCAGTATCTGGTTGAAGTCCAGCTGGGGGGGCAGGCTGTGCTCCGAGTCGCCGAAGAAAAGCGCCGGACAATGAAGCCGCTTGAACATCCGCAACTCCGCCTCCCCGAAGTTCGAGAGGTTGGCCAGGACGCATTTGACGTTGGGCATGTGGTCGATTTTGGCCAGCTCCTTGTCCAGGCTCACGCCCTCGCCGGCCAGAACCGTCCGGGTCAGAAAACCGAAATCCCCGGGCATGTGCCCCGGCGAGACGAGTTTGCACACCGTGTCGAAATAGTGGTTGGGCTTCCCTTTGAGCCCCCAGAGCAACATGTAGACCTCAAGGGCGCCCGCCGTCGCCAACGGCTCGATGAAAATCCCGCGGCTTGGTTCGCGCCGGATGAGACGCTCCGACTCCAGGATCTCCATGGCCGAACTGACCACCCACAAACTTACCCCGAATTGCTCCGCCAAGGCGCGCACCCCTTGCAGCTTGCCGCCCGGGGGGCAGTCGCCCTTCATGATCCGTCCCCGCAGCAGGGCGGCCACTTGCTCCGTTTTCGATGGCGCCGTCAATAAATCCATCATGCACCCCATATCCGTATGGAACTGTATGGATTATATAACGGAACCGTACGGTTGTCAAGGGCCGTCCCCTGTTTTCACCGGAAGGGGGAGGCGGGGAGGCTGAGCTGGTTGACGAGGTTGGCGTCGGCGGGGTCGGCGGCCCAGGCATAGCGGACGAAGGTTGGACGAGGGCAGGCGGGGCTGGATACCCGGACGCGTGAGCCTTCGATGACCGCCTGGGCGGGGACGAACTCGCGGTCGGTGCCGGCGATCTCGAAGCCGCGCGCCGCGCCGCCGCCTCTGACGGCCAGCGGGCCGTGGTCGAAGTCCAGCGCCACGCTGGAGCCCTCGATGGTCGTGGAGCGGAGCAGCGGCGAGCATTGGAGCTCCCGGCCGTGGACGTCGGCCAAGGCCAGGAGGGCGAGGCGGCGCCCCGCTTCCCGCTTGTCGTGGGGGTGGATGTCCTCGGACTCGCCGATGTCGATGGTCACGGCGAGGCGGGTGTTGGGCTCGGTGAGCGCCAGGCGTTGCGCCTCGCGGATCTCCGGGAAACCAGCGCCGGGGCGGTAGTTCGCCAGTTGGACGATATAAAACGGGAAATCGCCCTGTCCCCAGGCGAAACGCCAGTCGCGGACGAGGTCGGTCAGCAGCTTCAGATAGGCGGCCGTCCCGGCGGCGGCGTTGGACTCGCCCTGGTACCAGAGCGCGCCCCGGATGGCGTAGGGCAGCAACGGGGCGATCATGTTGTCGAAGAGCAGGTGGGGCTGATTCGGGTCGCAAGGGTCGAAGCCGGAGCAGCGTGGCGGGTCTTTGACGACACCGTAATTGTGTTCCACCGCGAATTTCCATTCGCCTTGCAAGGGGAGGGCGGCGCCCGGCCCTTTGAGGCGCATCTTGAAGTCCGGGCCGATCAGCCCGCCGTCGTAGAGGAAGGAGCGGACACGGACTGTCACCACGTTGCGCCCGGGCTTGACCAGGCGCCCCGGGACGCGGTAGCGGCGCTGCGTGCTCCAAACGCTTTGGTCGAAGCCCGAGCCGGTGGCCCCGATTTGCTCGCCGTTGAAATAGCTGACGTCATGTTTGTCGGCGGCGCCGAGGCAGAGGAGCAAGTCCTCGCCCGCCCAGCGCTTCGGGACGTCGACCGTCTTGCGGAACCAGAAGACGCCGCAGAAGTCCTGTCCCTGGCTGTTCCAGCTGCCAGGCAAGGACATGGAGCCCCAGGCGGAGTCGTCGAAACCGGGGTCGGCCCAGCCGCGTTTGACCCCTTCGTTGCCGGGGTCGGCGGGCAGATGGAGGGCCGGGTCGGGGGGGCGTGGCAAGGCGGGGTCGGCGCAGTCGGCCTCGTGGCGGGTCAGGATGGCGGTCAGAGCCGGGTTGCGGACGAGGGTCTCGCGGCTGGTCCAGGTCTCGATGACGGTCCCGCCCCTGGCGGCGTCGACGACTCCGATCTTTAGGCCGGTGGCCGCGGCGAGCTCCTTGGCGAAATGCGTCGCCACCGCCGAGAAGTCGTCGGACGTGTCCTCGTCCACCACCGCCCAGGCAGCCTCGACCTCGGCCTGGCGACCGCCGCCGAACGTGTCGCGGGGGATGCGGATGACGCGGAGCCCCGCGTCGCGGGCCAGCTCGGCGCTCGCGGCCTCGTTCCCGACGTTCCCGACGGTCATGTCCATGTTGGACTGCCCGGAGGCCAGCCAAACCTCGCCCACCCAGACGTCGTCCGCCGTGGCCGTCGCCGCGCCGCAGGACGCCGCGAGGGTGTAGGGGCCGCCCTCTGGCATCGGCGGCAACCTGACCAGGAATTTCCCGTCCGCCCCGGAACGCCCTAGCGCCCGTCGCGGGCCGCAGCTCACCGACACTTCGGACAACGGCTCCGCCCAGCCCCAGACCGGGACGGACATCCCACGCTGCAAAACGGCGTGGTCGGAAAACAAAGAGGCCAATCTCATGGTGCGCGTCACTCCGCTATAACGTTGTAAAGACATAAAGATACCGCATGCGGGAGGAAACGTCAAGGGGGGCCGCCGCGCCTCCGGCGAGGGGGGAGAGGGAGACGGAAGATTTTTCGCCCCTACTTCTTGCATATTTCCCCTGGCGCTGTAGTGTATCCTTTTGCTTGGTTCCGAGACGATGGGGCCAAGGCTTTCACTAGGAGAATCAGAGTCGTAAACCATCCCAGGCCATGGCACGGAACGGAGCAAACAGACGAGAGATGGAAATGGCGTCGTGGCTGTTCGCCATCGGCGTGTCGGCGCTAGCGTTCGCGGCGTTGACCTTTTTGTTGCGCACGGAAACTCCCAAGGATGTCAGCGCCGTAAAAAGCAAGGCGAAAGTCTTCATGCTCCCGGTCGACGGCGGCGAGCTCCCGGCCGCCAGGGCGAAGATTATGAGCTGGCTGGATCTGAATTCCCCTGACAGTTTCATCAAGCCTGACTTGCGCCGCGGCTACAGCGCGCTTTGCCAGGACAAGCCGGCGCCCCTCCAGCTCGCCGATCTGCCCGACGGGACGTTCCTCACCCCTCCCGCTTTGCCCCGGAGCGCCGCGTCCATCCCGGCTCCCAGGAAAACTTCCGAGGACACGGTGGCGGGCGTTTACGGCGCCGCGCCGGCGTCCCTGACGCCTCCGCCCTTCGCCGTCCCGCGGCCCGTCGTCCCGGCGCCCATACCCGGTTGGGTCGATTCCCAGGGCCGTGGCCATGGCTTGGACAACGGCGGACGCTTGGCTCCAGGGACGGCGACCGAGTTGCAAGTCGAGCCGGCTTCGCGCGGGCTCTACCCCAGGGTGCGGGTGTTGGCCTCCTGCGGCGACAAAGAGCTGGATATGCTGGCGGCCAGACAGATCTGCGACGAAGCTCTCAAGCTCGACCCCGGCGCGTGGAACGCCAAAGCGCGCTGGCGCGACTAGAGAAAAGAATGACGAGGCGGGAACATGTTCTCAATTGATTATCAAAACGGTTTTTTCATCTACGTGGCCGCATGGCTGGTGTTTTTGACGGTTCTCTGGTGCCGCGAGCAATGGCGGACCAAGATCAACGCCTGGTCGCTGTCGGAAGGCAAGCTTTGCGTGTGTGGCGAATGCCATTTCGCGTTCTTGCTGAAGCCCCGCGAGCTGGCCGTCCGCTGCCCGCGCTGCAACGGTTTGTGCTATGTCACCAAAGGCAAAAGAAGAAGATAGGCCAACGGCCTCCCCTGTGGAAAAAGAAAAAGGTACACCACAATGACAAGACAAGAGACCATCATCATCCTGGATTTCGGCTCGCAATACAGCCAGCTCATCGCCAGGCGCGTCCGAGAATGCCACGTCTTCAGCAAGATCACGCCGTTCACCATGACGGCGGAGCAGATCCGCGAGGAGGCGCCCCTGGGCATCATCCTCAGCGGCGGCCCGGCCAGCGTCACCGCCGATGGCTCCCCCGCTTGCGACCCTGAGATCTTCAAGCTCGGCATCCCCATCCTGGGCATCTGCTACGGCCTCCAGCTCACCAGCAAGACGCTCGGCGGCAAGGTCGTCCACAGCCAGGCCAGGGAGTACGGCAAGGCCGAACTCCTCCTCAAGGGCCGCCGCGGCCTCTTCGCCGGCCTCGACCACGACCAGATCACCGTCTGGATGAGCCATGGCGACAAGGTCGAGACTCTGCCCGAGGGCTTCGAGGTCCTCGCCTCCACCGCCAACTGCGAGCACGCCGCCGTGGCCGACCTCAAACGCAAAATCTACGGCATCCAGTTCCATCCCGAGGTCGTCCACACCCCCCAGGGCAAGGCCATCATCGCCAACTTCTGCCGCAACCTCTGCGGCGCCGCGGGCAACTGGACCATGGCCTCCTACGTGGACATCGCCGTCGCCGACATCCAGGCCACCGTCAAGGACCAGGAGGTCATCCTCGGCCTCAGCGGCGGGGTCGACTCCTCCGTCGCCGCCGCCCTCATCCACAAAGCCATCGGCAAACAGCTCACCTGCATCTTCGTCAACAACGGGTTGCTCCGCAAAAACGAGGCTGGCAGGGTGCGCCAGCTCTTCGCCGACAACTTCTCCATGAACCTCAAATATATCGACGCCGAGGACCGTTTCCTCAGCAAGCTCGCGGGCGTCGACGACCCGGAGACCAAGCGCAAAGTCATCGGCCACGAGTTCATTGAGGTCTTCGACGAGGCCGCCTCCCAGATCAAGAACGCCAGCTTCCTCGCCCAGGGCACCACCTATCCCGACGTCATCGAGAGCGTTCCGATCGGCGGCAACCCCAGCGCCATGATCAAGAGCCACCACAACGTCGGCGGCCTGCCCGCCAAGATGAAGATGAAGCTCCTGGAGCCGTTGCGCTGCCTCTTCAAGGACGAGGTGCGCGAGCTCGGCCGCGAGCTCGGACTCCCCGAGGAGATCGTCATGCGCCAACCTTTCCCCGGCCCCGGGCTGGCGGTCCGTCTCATCGGCGCGATGAACAAGCCCGACCTCGAGACCCTCCGCGACGCCGACGCCATCGTCGTCGAGGAGATGAAGCGGAGCGGGTGGTACGCCAAAACCTGGCAGGCTTTCGCCGTGTTGCTCCCGGTCAAGACGGTCGGGGTCATGGGCGACGAGCGCACTTACGAGAACGTCGTCGCCCTCCGCGTCGTCGACAGTTGCGACGGCATGACCGCGGACTGGGTGAAGCTTCCCTACGAGCTTATGGAGACCATCTCCAGCCGCATCATCAGCGAAGTCCGCGGCGTCAACCGGGTAGTCTACGACCTCACCTCCAAGCCCCCGGGCACCATCGAATGGGAATAAAAAGTTCGGAGTTCGGAGTTCGGAGTTCGGAGTTGGAGGAAAGCGCCCGGAGCATCCTGCTCCGGGAGAGTTGTGGCCAGTCAGCTTTGAGGTGAGCTATGAGCAATCCGCGCGTCATCAACGTCGATCTGGCCGACCGTTCCTACGAGATCTTGGTCGAGCCCGGTTCGTTGAGCCGGGCGGGCTCCTTCCTGGCGAAGTTCGCCGCCGGGAAGAAATGCTTGCTGGTCAGCGACGACCAAGTCTTCCCGCTTTACGGCGCCAAGACGGTCGCCGCCTTGGAGGACGCCGGGGCGTTGGCCGTGTCCACGCATGTTTTTTCCGCCGGGGAGGCCAATAAGACGTTCTCCACGGTCGAGGGCATCTGCCGTCAGGCGGCCCAAAGCGGTCTGGAGCGCGGCTCCTTGTTGGTGGCGTTGGGCGGCGGGGTGGTCGGCGACCTGGCCGGTTTCGCCGCGGCCATCTACATGCGCGGCGTCGACTTCGTCCAGATACCCACCACGTTGCTGGCGATGGTCGACTCCAGCGTCGGTGGCAAGACCGGCGCCGACCTGCCCGAGGGCAAGAACCTCATCGGCGCTTTCTGGCAGCCCAAGTTCGTGTTGGCCGACCCGGAGACGCTGTCCACCTTGCCGGAGCGCGAGGTCAAAGGCGGTTTGGCCGAGGTCATCAAATACGGCGTCATCCTGGACCGTCCTTTCTTCGAGCTGCTGGCGGCGAACGTCGCCAAGCTCAAGGCTCTTGATCTAGACTTCTACGGCGCGGTTGTGGCCCGTTGTTGCGAGCTGAAGGCGGCGGTGGTAGTCGCGGACGAGAAGGAAAGCGGCGTCCGAGCGCTGCTGAACTATGGCCACACTTTTGGCCACGCCCTGGAGAAAGTCACCGGTTTCTCGGCCTACATCCATGGCGAGGCGGTGGCGGTGGGGATGCTCATGGCGGCGCGCGCCGCCGGTTTGCCGGAGGTGGAGGAGGCGCAGCGCGCGCTCTTCGCCGCTTTGGACATGCCCACCCGCGCCAAGGGAGCGACTCCGGAGGCTTTGCTGTCCGCCATGGGGGCCGACAAGAAAGTCCAAGCGGGCAAGATTCGCCTGGTATTGCCGGAGGCGCTTGGCAAGGCCAAGGTGGTGCCTGTCGGCGACCCGGCTCTGGTGCTCGACGCGATGAGGCCGTTTTGTGACTGAGACTGAAGCTTGTGTGATCATCAATTTGCTGTCCGGGATCGGCTACGCCCGGTTTTCGGCGTTGCTGCGCTATTTCGGCACGGCGGCGGCGGCGTTGGAGGCGCCTGAGTCGGCTTTGCGCCAGGTGCATGGCATCGGCGAGAACCTCGCCGCGGTCGTCGCCAAATGGCGCGACACCGTCGACTACCAGGACGAAATGGCCTTCGCCACCAAGGCGGGGGTCACGATCCTGGCTATCGTCGACGACAACTATCCGGAGTGCCTTAAGCAAATTCCCGATCCGCCCCTTTGCCTCTACGTCCGCGGGGAGTTGCCGCCGCGGCTCGACCATGCCCTCGGGATCGTCGGCACCCGGCGCATGACCGCCTACGGCAAGCGCATGGCCGAGGCTCTGGCGGGCGACTTGTCCCGGGCGGGCTGGACGATCGTCTCCGGGCTCGCCTACGGGGTGGACGCCGCGGCGCACCGCGCCACGGTCGAGGCCGAGGGCAAGACGGTGGCGGTGCTGGCCGGCGGCCTGGCCCGGATCGCCCCGCAGGACCACGTTCCGCTGGCGCGCGACATCATCCGGTTGGGCGGCGCGGTGGTGAGCGAGTTCCCGTTGCGCAGCCCCCCGGCGCGGCAGTCCTATGCCGTGCGCAACCGGATCATCTCCGGCTTGTCGCGGGGGGTGCTCGTGGTCGAGGCGGCGCTCGACAGCGGGGCGATGATCACCGCCAACTTCGCGTTGGAGCAGAACCGTTCGGTTTTCGCGGTCCCGGGGCGTTCCGACGACCCGCAGTCGACCGGCTGCAACAAGTTGATCAAGGAAGGGGCGGTGTTGGTGCGCAACATCGATGACATCCTGGAGGAGTTCGAGTTCCTGCCTGGCTTCTCGCGACCCAAGCCGGCCAACGCCCCGAGTTTGGCGGAGCAGCCGGAGTCGCTCGACCTCGACGACGAGGAGCGCCAGATCTTCGAGGCCCTCGCGGACGAGGAGAAGAGCGTCGACCAGCTTGGAGCCGAGCTGGCCATGGCTCCTGGCAAGCTTTTGGCGAAGCTCTCGAAGCTGGAAGTCCGCAAAATCATCGTCCAGCTTCCCGGCAAGCGCTTCGAGTTGGCGAAATAATTGAAGTTACCCGATAATGAAGCCGCCGTTTGATATTTATGCGTCGGGGGCTTACATTCTGTCGTCGTGGCAATGAAGGTGGTTGGTTGGATGAGGGGGACGATTTGACCCGAAGCGCAGGATTTTGGCAATACATGGCGGTTGTGGTTTTCCTGGTCTGTTCCGGGTTTGTCGCCCATGACCGTTTCACTTGGTGCCTGGAGGTAAGCTGGGTCGCGCTTGGATTGTTGGTCTTGGCGGCGCTGGCCGCCGACCGCGTCCGTCTCACCCCGCTGTTGCGTTTGGGGCTGATGCTCCACGCCTTCATCCTGATCTACGGCGGGATCTACACTTACGAGTTCGTGCCGTTGGGCGACTGGATGAAGGACGCTTTCGGCTTCGCCCGCAACCATTACGACCGGATCGGGCATTTCGCCCAGGGGTTCTTCCCCGCCTTGCTCCTCCGCGAGGTCTTCACCCGGTCCAGGGCGGCGAACGGAGTGGGTTGGACGGAGCTTTTCGTGTTCCTGGGCTGTATGGCGTTCACGGCGTTTTTCGAGCTCATCGAGTTCGGGACGGCCTTGGCGTTCGGCCAGGCGTCCAACGCCTACCTCGGCAGTCAGGGCGACATTTGGGACGCCCAGTGGGACATGCTCTTCTGCGGTGTCGGCGCGCTCGCGTCCATCTTCTTCCTGGGGCCGTTGCACTGGCGTCAGCTGTGCAGACTTTTCCGCGTATGAGCGGGCCGGATTGAAACTGGCTTGGCGCGGGGTATTGTAAGGTCATCTATCAATCATTGGACGGGAGAGCTGCCTTGGGAGAGAATTCCAGATCGAGGACGGAGCGGACGCACCAACACACCGACCTGAACGTGAAGACGCTGGTCAAGAACGAGGAGTTCCTCGACGCGTTGCTCAAACGGGTGAAAGTTCCTTTTTTGCTGGTCTTGGACCGGGTGCAGGACCCGCATAACCTCGGGGCTTGCCTGCGTTCCGCCGACGGCGCGGGCGTCCACGCCGTCATCGCCCCGAAGGACCAGTCGGTGTCCCTGACCGACACCGTCCGGGAAGTCGCCTGCGGGGGGGCCGAGAACGTGCCGTTCATCCAGGTGGTGAACTTGGCGCGGACGCTGAAAACCCTCAAGGACAGCGGGCTCTGGCTGGTCGGCACCGCCGACGAGGCGGAGAAGCTCATCTATCAGGTGGACTTGCGCGGCCCGTTGGCGATCGTCATGGGGGCCGAGGGCAAGGGGATGAGGCGCTTGACCTCCGAGTGCTGCGATTTCCTGGCCAAGCTGCCGATGGCCGGGAAGGTGGAATGCCTAAACGTCTCGGTCGCCGCCGGGGTTTGCCTCTACGAGGCGGTGCGGCAACGACTGGGGTGAGAAGAAAAACGGCCCGCCTGGCGGGCCGATATGATTTTACGCCGTCAGTAGTTCTGGCGTGGCGGACGCCTATCCCCCTCGGGTTTCTCTTTGGCCTCGTTGACCCGCAAGGCCCTTCCATCCAGGTCGGTGCCGTTCAGTCCGTTGATCGCGGCGTCCGCCTCGGCGTCCGCCATGACCACGAAACCGAAGCCGCGCGGCTTGCCGGTCTCCCGGTCGTTGATGAGTTTCACCGAGTTCACCGCGCCATACCTTGCGAACAACGCCTCGATTTCCCCTTCGGTGCAGCGGAAGGGCAGATTCCCCACAAAGATACTTTTCGCCATTTTCCTTGCTCCAAGCAACTTGACTTTACTCCATAACGACATCCAGGCTGCACTCCCGCCTTTGCCATAAAACGCGGAAACAGCCAGGGCGCTAATGGAACGATAGGGTAATTTTATCGAAGACGAAAGCTGAAGTCAAGGCCTAAACGGCAAGTTTATCGAAAAAAAACGGGGGGTCACGGCGTTTTGTTCTTGGCGTCGCCGGGGGCCGCGTCTTTTTTCTTCTTGTTGAAGGGCATGGGGATGAAGATCACCACCATGGTCAAACAGGCCACCACGAGGAACCCGGAGAGCGCCGTGGATTTGATGGCGTGGTAAGTCCAGCCTTCGGCGCGGAGAACCTCGATGGTTTGCTGGGAGATTTTGGCCACTAGGCAGGCGGCCGCCAGAATCGGCAACACCCACCAGTAAATCAGGAACTTTTTTCGCACCGCAAATCTCCCTCGCTTCACGCACACAACAAACTATAGCCTTTCACCATCTTCCGCGCAAGGTTGGAATTGTTGAAAAACGCCGTCCGGGGGATATTGTAATCCGCCGGGACGGAAAGCTTTCCGTCCGCATTAATTTTTGAAAGGGCATTAGATGAGCGCTTTTCTCGGAATCGGCCTGGGCCCCATCCAGACCGGGATTTTCTTGTCCGGCGCGGCGCGCCGCGGTTTCAACCGCGTCGTGATCGCCGAGGTGGACGCCACGTTGGTCAAGGCGGTCCGGGACGCGGGCGGCAGGATCGGCATCAATATCGCCACTGGCGACGGGGTGCGGGCCGAGACTTTCGAGGGGGTGGAGGTTTACAATCCGACCGTCCCCGAGGATCTGGAGACGCTCAAGGCCGTCGCCGCCGAGGCCACGGAGTTGTCCACCGCCCTGCCGAGCGTGAATTTCTTCAAGCATGTCGCCCCGTGGTTGCGCGAGGGGTTCGCCCGCGCCCCGGAGTTGCGCCGCTTCGTCTACACCGCCGAGAACAACAACCACGCCGCCGAGCTGCTCCAAGCGGCCGTGGGACAGGAGTTCCCCGGCACCTTCTATCTCAACACGGTGGTGGGCAAGATGAGCAAGGTCTTCGTCGCCGGCGACAGTGGCGCCGAGGGCTTGGCTACCTTGACCCCCGGCTTCCCCAAAGGGCACCTGGTCGAGAGTTTCAACCGCATCCTGATCAGCTCCTGCCCTGGGATCGAGGGGCGCGAGGTCGACGGCCTAGTGGTGAAAAAGGATCTCTTCCCCTTCGAGGAGGCCAAGCTCTACGGCCATAACGCCATCCACTTCCTGGTCGGCACCCTGGCGATGGAGCGCGGCATGACTTACATGAGCGAGGCCCGCGGCTCGGACGAGATCATGGCTTTCGCCCGGGCGGCGTTCATCGAGGAGTGCGGCCGTTCCTTGTGCCGCAAATGGAGCGGCGTCGATCCGTTGTTCACGCCGGAAGGCTTCTCCGCCTACGTCGAGGATTTGCTGGTCCGCATGACCAACCCCTTCCTCAACGACGCCGTCGACCGCATCTGCCGCGACCCCGACCGCAAGATGGGGTGGGACGACCGCGTGGTCGGCACCATGCGCCTGGTCCTTGGGCAGGGGGGGCGTCCCGCCCGGATCGCCACCATCGCCAAGAAGACCGCCGCCAAGATCTGGGGCGTCGACGAGGCCAAGATCCGTTCCGGTTGCGCCGCCCTCTGGCCCCAGCCGTGGGGGACGGAGCACGAGGCGGTGTTGTCGATGATTCTGGCGGGTTGACAGGATGCGTCACGGCGTCTCTTTGGTGTTGGCCTCCAAGTCGCCCCGCCGGATCGAGATCCTGCGGGGCCTGGGCGTCGATTTCGTCAGCGTCCCGGCCGACGTCGACGAGAGCCCGGAGGGTGTCCATCCGGACGTCCTGCCGTTGCTTTTGGCGGAGCGTAAGGCCGCGGCCGTCGCCGCCGCCTACCCTGACCGCCTGGTGGTCGGGGTGGACACGGTGGTGGAGTTGGACGGACGGATTTACGGCAAGCCGGAATCGTTGGGGATGGCGGGGGAATTCCTCGCCAGCCTCTCGGGCCGGCGGCACCGGGTGTTGTCGGGGGTCTGCGTCATGCGCCGCTCCGACGCTCTATGTTGCCGCTTCTCCGACTGCAGCCTGGTCTGGTTCAAGAAATTGTCGGCGGAGGGCATCCGGGACTACCACCGCCTGGTCAACCCTTTGGACAAGGCCGGGGCCTACGCCGTCCAGGAGCATGGCGAGCTGATCATCGACCGTTTGGAGGGCGCGGTGGACAACATCATCGGCCTGCCCACCGCCAAGCTGCTGGAGACGCTGGCGCACCTCAGCGCGGCGGCGGCCCCATCCTGATTCCGGACGCCATCATCTTTTTCATGACGGCTTTGCGGTATTCCATCTCCTTCGCCCGGGTGACGGGGTCGGCGGAATCCACCCGCTCCTTGAAATGGCTGAACCCGCCGCCCGGGCCGCCTGGGCCACCCTTGCCGCCCTTGCCGTCCGGCCCGCCGTCAGGCGGGGGGCCGTTTTGCCCTTTGGCGTTGGCGTTCGGGGGAGGGCCTGGGGGACGGCGCGCGGCCATCTCCTTGACGACGCTGTCCAGATAGGCGTCGCGTTCGCTTTCCGGCAAGGCGAAATAGGCGTCGGCCTCCTGTTTGTGCCTCTCCTCCATGGCGGCGCGCATGTTCTGGCGCAGCTTGTCGCGCTCGGCGTCGGTCAAACTTTGATCGGCTTTGAACAGCTCGCCGGGGCCCTGTCGCATCGCTTGCTGCAGGAACTGCGCTTGCTGCTCTTGCGACAACCCTTTGAATTTGTCCGAGGCGATGAACTTGACTTTCTCTTCCGGGCTCATGGCCGTGGGGGAGGGGGCTTTGGGGTTCGGACGGGTGCTCAGGGCGGCGCCGATGATCACCGCGACGAGCGCCAGGGCGGCCACGAGCGCGAGGATGGCATGTTTCTTCTTCATAGGTCCTTCTCGAAGTTAGTTGTCGCCGACGTGGCCGTCGACGAATAGGTAGTTGCGCGCGCCGTTGCTGCCCTTTTTTCCGTGGAAGGGGTCGAAGTCGAACATCAAGGAGACGTTGGCCTCGCCCGCGTTGACGACAGGGGGGGTGGAGTGGAGCGGTTCGCCCATGAGGCTGACGTTGTCGTATTCGTAGCTCGTGCCCTCGGACTTGAAATAGGTGTCGCTGTCGTCCGCCGGGCACAGCATGATCTTGCTGGAGGGGATGTATTGCTCCAAGGCCTCGGTGATGCTGGGTTTGCTTGGGGTCAGCGTCTTCATGATGGCGGCGTCGGGCAGGTAGTCCTTGTAGTCGCCCAGGTACATTTTGAACGCCGTCCCGACGCCGTGTAGGTTGTTGGCGCAACTGGCGCGTTTCGCGGCGCTTCTGGCTTTGGCGAACGCCGGGAAAATCAGGCCCGCCAAGATGGCGATGACCCCTATGGTCACCAGTAGCTCGACAAGCGTGAAACGTGCGGAAGGCGGAAAGTGTTTGTTGTATGTTTTCATGCCCCTGAAAACGGCGGCGTCCGAGGATTTATTGTGTCATCCCGTGGAATTTTTCCGAAGGCTTGGGCCGCTCAATGCGGACGGTGGGGGCCGGGGAAGTTGTTCCCGAACTTCTGTTTCATCTTGTTGAAAAAGGCTTTACGGAATTCGGTTTGCTTGGCCCGGGTGGTCGGGTCCGTGGTCGCCAACCGATCCTTCAAGCGCTGCAAGCCATTGTCGCCGCCCCAGCCGCCAGGGCCGCCAGGGCCGCCAGGGCCGCGTTGACCAGGTTGAGCTTGGGCCCCGCCGGGGCCGGGGGGGCGCTGGCCGGAGGCGGCCATGCGGTTGCGTCGCGCCGCCATCTCGTTGACGATGCTGTCGAGGTAGGCGTCGCGCTGGTCCTCGGGTAGGGCGAAGTAATCGTCGACGCGTTTCTTCATCATGGTTTCCATGGTGCCGCGCATGTTCTCGTGGAGTTTCTCGCGCTCGGCCTCGGGCAGGTCGCGCCCGGCGCGGAACATCTCGCCTGGGTTGCCCTTCCGCATCGACTGTTGGACGAACTGGGCCTTTTGCTGGTCGGACAACGCCTTGAACTTGTCGGAGGCCATGAACTTGAGCTTCTCCTCCGGGGTCATTACCGTCTGGTTGGGCAAGGTCGCCTTGGGCCGGGAAAGGAGGGCGGCGATGGTGATCACCGCTATCAAAAAGAGGAGGGCGCCAGCCGCGATGATGATGGCTTTCTTATTCACTTGCGATCCTCTTGGCTAGGGTTAATTTCCAACATGTCCGTCGGCGTAGAGAAAATTGACGGAGCCGTTCGTTCCGGCTTTGCCGTGGAACGACTCGTAGTCATACATCAGGGGCATCTTCATCTCGCTGCCTTTGGGGAGGCCGCTGACCATGCCGTTGTACTCATAGCTGGAGCCCTCCGCCGCGAAGAATTTTCCCGCCGGGTCGCACGGGCAGAGCAGCAGTTTGGGGGAGGGGAGGTTTTGCCCTAGCGCCTCGCCGATGCCGGGGTCGCTATTCAGATGCTCCGATGGCTTCTGGGCCGCCACCGGCAGGAAGTCATGGCTGTCGCCCAGGTACATCTTGATGGCGACCCCGACTCCGTGCAGGTTGTTGGCGCAGCTGGCCCGTTGGGCGGTGGCGCGGGCTTTGGCGAACGCCGGCAACAACAGCCCCGCCAGCGCGGCGATAACCGCGATCGTCACCAGCAATTCCACAAGTGTGAACTTCAAATGGCGCACAGTTTGAGCCTCCTGCTCCCACGAAAACGGACAACGGTGTTCGACGCGGAAATATTGTGCCCTGTTTTTTGTTTTTCGCGGAACGGCTCAAGCCAGGGCGGCGAACTGGGTGGCGAGGGTGGCGAGGGCGGGACGTTCGGCGGGGTTTTTCTGGAGCATTTGGGCGACCAGCGAGGAGAACTCCACGGATATCCCTTTGACCGCTCCGAACAACGGCGCCGGGGTGCTGTTCAGTTGCGAGTACATGGTGCTGGCGGCGTTCCCCATATGGAAGGGGTTGGCGCCGCTCACCGCCTGGTAGAGCGTGACGCCCAGGGCGTAGACGTCGGCGCTGCTGGCCAACGACTTGTCGCCGGAGATCTTCTCCGGGGAAAGGTAGTCGGGTGTGCCCCAAAGCTCCTCGGAGAGCTTGGTGGTCTCCGCCCCGGCCCGCTTGGCGAAACCGATGTCGCCCAGCTTGTAGTTGCCGTCGACGATCATGATGTTGTCGGGTTTGACGTCCATGTGGAAAATCTGGTTCTCCTCCAGCGCCTTGAGCGCCTTGAGGACGTTGGCGCCAACCCGCGCCGCCTCCCGCTCCGAAAGCGGGCCGGAATTTTTCAGCCTCTCGCCCAACGTGCCGCCGTCGGCGCGCTCCATGACCATGAAATAATGGTCGGCCTGCTGGCCGCACTCGTAGACCTTGATGAGCTCGGGGCAGTCCATGGCCATGAGCTTGCGCGAGGCGTCCATGAAGGACTCGATGAACGACTTGAAGTCGGGGATGTCGCTCTTGAGTGTCTTGACGGCGAAGCTGCCGTCGCCGCCAAGCGCCTCGGCGAGGAAGACGCAGCTGTGGGCGCCGTTGCCGATGAGCTTCGATAGCCGATACTTGCCAAACACGACGAACTTGTTCCGGGCGAGGTCGAGATCCTCGTGCAATCCGCTGGAGTACTCGACCAGCTTGGCGATCTTCGCCTTGAGCTCGGTTGGCTTGATGGGCTTGAGCAAATAGTCGTTGGCGCCGGCGTTGAGGCCTTTCATGATGTCCTCCTCGTCGTCGTGTCCGGAGACGATCATGATCGGCACGCGGGTGCCCTCGGGGAGCTGGCGGATCGCCTCGCAGACCTCGTGCCCAAGCATGTCCGGCATCTCCATGTCGACGATGACCAGGTCGGCGGAGTTGGCCTTGAAATCCTCCAACGCGTCGGTGCCGCACTCGTGGCATGACAGCTCATAGCCCTCGCCGCGCAGGATCTTCTCGTAGACCTTGTGGATGAGTTTGTCGTCCTCGGCCAATATTATCCTGGGCATTTCCAGAGCTCCATCCGCTAATGTTGCGGCTATTATATCATAGTTTCAACGCTTAGTCAACCTGACCGGGACGTTCTTTTGGGCGAGATAGCGCTTGACGTCGTCGACGGTGTAGGTGCCGAAGTGGAAAATGCTGGCGGCGAGCACGGCGTCGGCCTTGCCGTAGTCGAGGACCTCGTGGAGGTGTTCCAGCGTCCCGGCGCCGCCGGAGGCGATGACCGGGACGTTGACGTTCTCGGAGACCATCCGGGTGAGCTCCAGGTCGTAGCCGGCCTTGGTGCCGTCGCTGTCCATGCTGGTGAGCAAAATCTCGCCGGCGCCCATGGCGACGCCCCGGACGGCCCATTCGAGCACGTCCAGCTCGGTGGGCTTCCTGCCCCCGTGGGTCCAGACCTTCCAATGTCCGGGCCGGGCCGGGTCTTTGCGCGCGTCGATGGCCAGCACGATGCACTGGCTGCCGAACTTCGCCGCCCCGGCCTCGATCAGGCCGGGGTTGGCGACCGCCGCGCTGTTCACCGAGACCTTGTCGGCGCCCGAGTTGAGCATCAAACGCATGTCCTCCACCGCCCGGATGCCGCCACCCACAGTCAGAGGGATGAAGACGTTCTCGGCGGTTTTGCGCACGACGTCGACCATGGTGTCGCGGTTGTCGCTGGTGGCGGTGATGTCCAGGAAGACGATCTCGTCGGCGCTTTGCCGGTCGTACTCGATGGCGCAGGCGACCGGGTCGCCCGCGTCGACGAGGTTGACGAAGTTCGTGCCTTTGACCACGCGGCCGCCGGTGACGTCGAGGCAGGGGATGACGCGTTTCGCCAGCATCTACGCCACGCTCTTCCGGCCGGCTTCGAAGGCCTTGAGGTTCATCTCCACGATCTTGGGCTTCCCTTTGAAACTATCCTCGATGGCGGCCGCGAAGGCCTTCGGGTCGAGGTAGGGCGTCTTGGCGGAGATGGCTCCCAGCAGCACCGAGTTGGCGCAACGGGAGGAGCCGAGCTCGTTGGCGATGTCGGAGGCCTTGATCGGGAAGATCCGCTTGCCGTCCGCGGCCGGGCCGGCGGCGAGGGTCGAGCTGTCGTAGAACAGCAACCCGTCGGGCTTGAGGTCAGGGGCGAACTTGTCCAGCGAGGGCTGGTTCATCACCACCAGGATGTCGCAGACGTCGGCGAAGGGCGAGCCGATCGCCCCCTCGCTGGCGACGACGGAGCAATTCGCGGTGCCGCCGCGCATCTCCGGGCCGTAGGAGGGCAGCCACGAGCATTGCAGCCCGCAGGAGTTGGCCGCCTTGGCGGCCATCAGCCCGAGGCTCAACACTCCCTGCCCGCCGAAACCGGCGAAACGCAGCTTGAGCTCGTCCATGGGCAGCGACGCCTTTTTCGCCGGGGCGGCGGCGCCCTCAAGCTCGGAGAACAGCAGCTCCGCCACCGCCTCCGGCTCGAAGACCGGCTCCGGACGGACGACGGGCTCGCGCGTCGCGCCGACATCCTTCAGGCAGCCCAGCGGGAAATAGGGGAGCATCTTCTCCTCCACCCACTTGTCGGCCTCCACCGGCGATAGCTTGATGTTGGTGGGACAGGCGGTGACCACCTCGATCAGGGAGAACCCGCGGTTCTCCTTCATGTAGGTGAGCCCCTTGCGGACGGCCTTGCGGGCGGCGCGCACGTTCTTGATGTTGTTGAGGGCGACCCGCTCGACGTAGACGGGCAGCTCCAAGGTGGACACCATCTCGGCGATCTTCATCGGCAGCCCGTCGGAAAGCGGGTTGCGGCCATTGGGGCAAGTCTTGGTGACTTGGCCGGTCAAGGTGGTCGGGGCCATCTGGCCGCCGGTCATGCCGTAGATGGCGTTGTTGACGAAGAAGACGGTGATGTTCTCGCCACGGTTGGCGGCCTGCAGGAAGTTGTTCAAGCCGATGGACCCGAGGTCGCCGTCGCCTTGGTAGACGATGCAATGGGTCTTGGGCTTGGACCGGGTGATGCCAGTGGCGGCGGCCGGGGCGCGGCCGTGCGGCACCGAGATCGAGGCCATGTCCATGTAGTAGTAGTTGAGCACCGAGCAGCCGACCGGACAGACGAAGACGCTGTCGTCCTGGAGCTCGAAGTCGGCGACGGCCTCGGCGATGAGCTTGAGCAGCGTGCCATGGCCGCAGCCGGGGCAGTAGTGCATGCTCTGCTTCAAGGGGCCGGGGCGGCGCTCGAACGTGTCAAAAAAACCTTTCGGTTTGCCAAAGATAACTTTGTCCGGCATGGTCATGCCCCCACGGGTTGGTTGCTCATGATTTTGATGGTCTCGTCGACGATGTCCTGGGCCGAGGGGAGGTTGCCCCCCATCCGGAAGAACCCGTGGATGGGCAGGGAACATTTCGCCGCCAACTGGAGGTCGTGGATCATCTGGCCGCCGTTAAGCTCGACGCAAAGCATCTGTTTGGCGCTCTTGGCGAGCGCGGCCACGGTGTTGACGGGGAACGGGAAGAGGCTGATCGGCCGGAACATGCCCGCCTTGACGCCGCGCTGGCGCAACGTCCTGACGGCGCTGCGGATGATCCTGCCGACGATGCCGAAGCCCACCAGGACGATTTCGGCGTCCTCGGTCATGAACGTCTCGCAACGCTGCTCGACCTTGCAGATCTGGTCGTACTTGCGCTGGAGGGCCCAGTTCTTCTCCTCGAGCGTGTCATGGTCGAGGTAGAGGGAGGTGACGACGTTGCCGCGCGTCTCGTGGTTGCCTTGCAGCGCCCAGTCGGGGGCGGAGCGGACGGGCGACGGGGCGGGCAGCGTGACCGCCTCGATCATCTGGCCGATGACGCCGTCGGCCATGACGTAGACGGGGTTGCGGTACTTGTCGGCCAGCTCGAAGGCGAGCATGGTGAGGTCGCACATCTCCTGGGCGGAGTCGGGGGCGAGGACCAGGCAACGGCAGTTGCCGTGGCCGCCGGTCTTGACCAACTGGTTGTAGTCGCTTTGCTCGGGGCCGATGTTGCCCAGGCCCGGACCGGAACGGCTGATGTTGACGATCACCGCGGGCAGCTCGGAGCCCGCGAGGTAGGAGATGCCCTCCTGCTTCAGGCTGATGCCCGGGCCGGAGGAGGCGGTCATGACGCGGACCCCGGCGGCGGAGGCCCCCAGCACCATGTTGATGGCGGCGGTCTCGCATTCCGCCTGGACGAAGACCCTGCCCAACTTGGGGAAGAGCTCCGCGGACGCCTCGGCGATCTCGCTGGCCGGGGTGATCGGATAGCCGAAATAGGAATGGCAACCCGCCAACAACGCGCCGTGGACCACGGCCTCGTTGCCTTTCATCAGGACGCTTGGACACTTGTTCATTCTTCTGACCCCAGCTCGACGATGGTGAGGGCGTCCGGCTCCGGGCAGCAATAGTAGCAGGCGCCGCAACCGATGCAACCTTCGCCTTGGTACTCCACGTGGCGGAAACCCAGGCGATTGAGGTTCTTGCCCATTTTTAGGACGTTCTTCGGGCAGGCCGGGACGCAGCGCCCGCAGCCTTTGCAAAGCTCGAAATTGATGATTGGCTTGTGTTTTTTCATGTCAGTCGAGCAGTCCGCTGGTGGCCTTGATCCAGGCGTCCGCCATGAGCGTGTGCCCGGCGTAGGTCGGATGGACGCCGTCGCCGAGCCAGTGCTCGGGGGCGGCCTTCTTGGCCGCGGCGTCGAAAACGTCCTGGAAGGGGACGAGCACGGTCTTGAACTCGGCGGCCAAGCTCTTGACCACGTCGCGCCGCTGGGCCATCTCCGGCAACCAGGCCTCGCCCACCGCCCCGACATGCAGGACGAACGGCTCGCAGAGCACCAGCTTGGCGTTCGGCAGGGACTCCTTGGTCCAGGCGAGCATCTCGCGGTAGACCTTGGCGTAGCGGGGCACCTCGACGCCGTTGCGGTTGGGGTGTTCGTGCCAAGTGTCGTTCACCCCGATGAGGATGCTGATGACGTCGGGGGACATGTTCAGGGCGTCGATTTTCCAACGGGCGTAGAGGTCGACCACCCGGTGGCCGCTGATGCCGCGGTTGTAGATCTCGTAGTTGCGCTCCGGATGGTCGCAGAGCAGCCGTCCGGCGATCATCTGGACATAGCCGCCCCCCAACGCGCTGTTGGCTACGGGGATGTCCCGACCTCTGCCGCAATCGGTGACGGAATCGCCTTGGAACAAAATCTTGACGCCTGTTTTCATTTCTCGGTTTTCCCTGTATATTCATGCCGAACTTAACGCGGCGCCACGCGGCGCCCGCCAAGCTAAAAATAGCCCGCGGCGCCCGCAATTCAAGCGGCGCGGCCCAAAATGGAGCTTTAGCGAAATAAGGGGATGCGCAGCATCCAACAATGGTCCAGGTCGAAGACCTGGTCGCCCCCGCCGGCGACGGAGGCGGTCGCCGCAGGCGAAATGCCTTTTGCCTCCGGCGGCCAGGCTGCCGCGCCTGGAGGCGGCCAGCCTAACGCTGGGCGCCGCGGATGCTTCGCATCCTTCTCCGGCTCCGCCGGGTTGATTTACTACTTAAGGATAAGTGCTATGCTACAAGCCCCGCTTTTCCATCGCGCCGAGCTCTTGCTCGGGGCCACCGCCATGGATTGTATCCAGTCGGCCTCGGTCATCCTTTTCGGGGTGGGCGGGGTGGGCAGCTGGACGGCCGAGGCCCTGATCCGAACCGGCCTGGGCCGCTTGACCATCGTCGACTCGGACGTCATTTGTCCGACCAACGTCAACCGTCAGGCGCAGGCGACGGCCCGCAACGTCGGCATGTCCAAAGTCGACGAGTTGCGCAAGCGTCTCCTGGAGATCAACCCGGACGCCGAGGTCACGGCGGTGAAGGCGTTGTTCAGCGAGGAGACCCGCGCCCAGTTCGACCTCGGCGCCTACGACTACGTGCTCGACGCCATCGACTCGCTCCGTCACAAGGTCTTGTTGTTGCGGCTCTGTTTCGAGAACAACCATAAAGTCTTCGCCTCGATGGGGGCGGCGGCGAAGCTCGACCCGGCGCAAGTTCGTTGTGGCCCGTTGGGCAAGACCACTCACTGTCCGTTGGCGCGGGTGGTTCGCCACGAGCTCCGAGTGCAAGGGGTGGCGGGCGACTGCCTTTGCGTCTACAGCGCCGAGCCCCCCGCCCAGAACAAAGGCGAAACTTTTTGCGGCAGCGCCGTCTGCGCCTGTCCCGACAAGGACGAGTTGAACCTCTGCGCCGCCAAGGCGAAGATCAACGGTTCGCTGGTGCATGTCACGGCGCCTTTCGGCTTCGCCCTGGCTGGACTGGTGATCCAAGATCTATCCCAATAGCCATGGTCCAGGTCGAAGACCTGGTCGCCTCCAGGGGCGAGACCCTGGCCGCCGGAGGCAAGTGGCGAAGTTGCCTAACGTATAAAACATTGCGATAAACCGTAATCCTTCGAGGCGAAAACATGGACCGGGCTAAAATCAGGGCAATGCTCCAAGCTGAAATGGCGGGGATGGAGCTGGTGAATTTCCGGCTGCTGTATGGTGGCACCCTTATCTTATATCTTGGGCATGACGCTAAGCATCTCGCCATATATGCTTGACAAATAAAGTTAGATGGAGTACATTACTCATTGCAACCATTTACTTGGAGGTGGTGATGAAGATACTCCGGCTTGATTTGACTGAACTTGAGCGGCAACAATTGGAGGATATTAGGCGAAGCTCCTCCGATTATCGGGCAGAGCGAGCTTTGGCTGTTCTGCATTGCGGCGAGGGTAAAAAG
>Ga0209467_1000750_pt1 | contig 37079 bp, 27 predicted proteins | sample Higcelwee11metaG_FD_187175 | JGI IMG/M metagenome (GOLD analysis project Ga0209467, IMG submission 187175) | Freshwater pond sediment microbial communities from the University of Edinburgh, under environmental carbon perturbations - High... | ecosystem: Environmental > Aquatic > Freshwater >... | reverse complement strand
AGAAACCGATTTAAAACTCAAGCCACATGACGTTCCAATGAACTATATTGTGGCTCCTCATGTCGACGCCCCTAAGGAGACCCCCTGATGTGGAAAACCAAGCCATTCGAAAATCGCGAAGAACCTGAAGAGAACAAGGGAAATAATGATCGTAGCAATTATTCCTATGGCAGACCGGCAAAGGTTCGCACCGAACCTCGTTTTGAGCCAATAAGCGTACCACGTCCAAAAGCCGATAATATCGCTGTATCTGTAGGTGATGTTGAAAATGCGCCACAAGTCGCCGTCGGTGGCATCCGCGAAGTGGAAGAACTTTTGACCAAAGACCCCGCCCGCGTCCATCGTGTACTTTTTCGCCATGTCTCCGGCAACCCGAGATTATATACACTTCAAAAAATTGCTAAAAGAAATCACATTCACGTTCAACAAGTGGATGCCAAAATTTTAGATTCTTACGCAACGCCCAATCAAGGTATTGTGGCACTCCTTCATGAAAAAGGGGTTCTTACTTGGGATGAAGTAAAGCAAGAATTTTACGAAGCTAAGGAAAAGGGTCTCCGCAAGGTAGTGGCTGTAGCCACCAATATTGAAGATCCACGCAATCTTGGCGCGTGCATTCGTTCTGGACTCGCTCTCGGTGTGGATATTCTTTTAATTCCATCGAAAGGAATGTGCGGTATTACACCGACGGTTTCCCGCGCCTCTGCAGGGGCCCTTGAAAAACTCCGCATTTGCCGTCCCGATAGCTTGGAAGCCACCATTGGTGAACTCAAACTTGCCGGATATCAGATTTTAGGACTGGATGCCGTCACCGATACAAGTCTTGCCGACTTCCCGTTTGAAGAACGCATCGTGCTCGCCGTGGGTGGTGAAGACGTGGGTCTCCCGCCGTTCATCCGCAAACAATGCAGCGCCGTACTCCGCATTCCGATGAAGCCGGATGCGCATTCTTATAACGCATCTGTGGCCTTATCTCTCGGGCTTTACGAATTTGCCCGCAAACGGATTTAAAACATAAAAAACAAAATAAAAAGGCCCCGAGATGATTCTCAAGGCTTTTTTTGTTATAAAATAATTTTAGCGAGCGTTAAGATAGTCTAATACTTTTTGAGTCAAATCATTTTCGCTCTTCCAAAAAAGAACCGCACCCGTTGCTCGATCAATAACCATGTCATAGCCTTCCTGAAGAGCAATTTCGTTCACCGCCTTTTTAATGAGCTGAATAATGGGGGCGCTCACCTTTTCGTTTTCGGTGATAAGTTCACCGGTACGGCCATAAACACGATTAATAAAATCCTTGAGCTCGGTATCTTTTTTCGCATAGTCCGCTTCGAGTTCTTTGCGTTTTTCATCCGAGAGCATCAAAGCTTGTTTATCCAATTTTTCCTTAATTGCCGCCAGTTCTTTCTGAAGTAAGTTCGCCTGCTGTTCCCATTTTGCCACTTGACGGTCATACTCATCCTGAGCCTTTCGAGTGCCTTTGTAACCCTCGAAAATCAGTTTCGAATCCACATGGGCAATACGAAGACCGTCCTCCGCAAAGGCACCCGTGGTGAGACCTATGAGCAAACAAAGAAGCAGCAAACGACGGCACATATTAGAATCCTTGTCCTATGACGAAGTTGAATTCCATGGAGCCCACACCACTCTCGGTAAGACCGTTGTAGGTTTCACCAGGGTCCAAAGGCCAGGCAAAGTCAAATCCAATAATACCTAACATGGGGACCACAACACGGAAGCCGAAACCAAAATCGCGTTTGAGAGAAGACGGGTCCCATTCGGAAAGAGGATTCCTCTGATTTTTCGACACCTTTTCATCGGGGTCAAAACGATCCCCAAATACGTTACCCGCATCAAAGAAGAGAGGTAACAGATAGAATGTATTTGGTACAATACCCCATTGAAGTTCAGCTCCAAAATATTGGAAGCTACGACCCAAACGGCGGTAACCGATAGAGCCTGCGCTATAACCGCGCATCATACCATCGTAACCGAGTACGCCACCCATCTGATAGAGAGTCCGATATTGTAATGGATCACCCGCAATAATACCATATTCGTTAGTCAACGCCAAAGTAAGCTTGTTTTGGAATAATGGGAACCACCATTTTACGGTAAAATCAGTTTTCACAAAACTAAAGTCGCTGAGGAACGCATCATCCGCCCATTGTACGCCAATCTCATAGCGAGATCCGTCCGTAGGGAACTGTGGCAAATCTTTATCATCACGAATCAATTTGAAATTAATGGCGGATTCCACACCCGTGTTACGAATAAGGCTTCCCTCTACATTATCGCCTTGCTTATTCATGAGCCAGCTATAACCAACCTGACCATAGAAATAGTCATCAGGCCATTTGAGACGTTTGCCCACATACACACTACCCCCGTAACGAGTAATATCAGGATCATCATCCACATTCCACCATGTGTAACTAAGGCTTGCACCCAAAGTAATTGGATGATCCAATAACCATGGTTCTGAGAAACTAACAGAATAGCTCTTTTTATCTTCACCATATTCAATATTGAAAGAGGCACTCTGGCCATCACCCATACAGCAATTCGGAATCGAAACGCCAAGAGTACCTACAAGACCATCACTCTGACTATAGGCAAGACCCGCACTAAACTGACCTGTGCCCGACTCTTTTTCAGTCACCTTAAAATCCAGATCCACTTCCTGGTCTCCCACTACTTTGATATCCGGGTATACCATATCAAAATAATTGAGTTGCATAATTTCACGGAAACTTCTTTCCAATGAAGACTGACGATACGTGTCGCCTGGGAAAAGCCGCACTTCACGCCGAATTACTTTGTCTTTAGTTTTAGTATTGCCACTAATAAGCACGCGATGAATTTGGGCAGGCAAGCCTTCACGCAAGTGGTAATTCAAATTCACAACGGAATCCGATTCAAAGCTTCGAGATTCATCAAACTGCGCAAACAAGTAACCATCTTCGCGGTACGCATCTAGAATGCCTTTCTTTGTCGCTTCGTACTTATAGTAGTCAAAAACATCTCCACTATCCAAACGCACAGCCATACGGAGCATGTCGTCTTTGAGAACTTCATTACCCGAAAAATGCACCGCACCCGCATAATAGCGACGACCTTCTACCACATCAATATGAATACGCACATACTTTGAAGTATTCACACTATCGTATGGCATCAAGGCACTGAAGGTTTCTTCAATCGTATAACGCACCAACAATTGGTCTTGATACTTCGTGCGCTTTTTAAGCTTTAAGAGGGAATCAATTTTATTGTTTTTCCAACGTTTTTGAGGCAACTGACGAACCCATTCTTTACGAAGTTGTTCGTATGTGACGATACCATTGAGGATCGCCACAGCGGTTTCTTCATCACCTACCACAGGTGTCGGGATCGCTTGTGCGATTTTGGAATAATTTGTACGATGATTCCGGAAGTAATGAGCAGACTTTTCAAAAGTACGACCTGCCAGTTCATGCATGGGATTCGCCGTATCTGCGATCGCCTCATTCAACTGGGCATAGAGGAGCTGAAGCTTTTTGTCTTTGGGAACTACACGGCCCAAATAGAAGCCACAGGTGGAATCAGGCAAATACTCCGCCCGATAGTCCTTAAGTTCCGCATCCAGAAAACCAAAATGACGCACGGCATTCAGAACAGTATCCCGATCAGCGGCAAAGACCGTTTCCTTGAATTCACCTTCACCCCACCAGTGAAGTTTTTTCGTCAGCATCTTTTCTGTAATATCCTCTTCGGGCACATGATCGTTCCCTTTAATTACGATAGATTCTACCTGAACTTTCGGCCCTTCCCTAATAATGAACGTTACTGTATTTGTATGCTCGGAAACTGGCGTTTCACGGAACCCCACTTCAGCAAGCAAATATCCCTCAGACTTATAATGAGTTAAAATATTCTGACGATCGCGTTCCAATTGACTCTTGCTGTAAACCTGATCCTTAACAAGACTAATTTTGAGGCGTAAGTCTTCCTCGGACACTTCGTCATAACCTTCAATCATGACAGAGTCCAAGGCCGGGAGTTCTGCCACCCGGAAAATCAAATCCAACTCGCCACTGGTACCCACATACTCCACCCAAGCCGTCACATCGTCAAAGAAACCGGATTCATAAAGCGCAGCAACACTCGCCTGGACCTTTTCTGTGAAAACCGCAGGGGGGAAATGCTGACCATCACGAACGCTCACTCGACTCAACACCGATCGGTCATCCATGTTGATGGTGCCTTCTACGCGAACATGACGTACGCGATTTTCGGCGAGGAAAGAATCAGAGACGTCCAACAACTGAGCACTGGCAATACTCACAAGAATACAAACGAAGGCGAAAAATCGGAGGAACAGGGGAATACCTACTCGTGAAAAAAACTAAAATTTCGATTCCAAAAATACAAAAGTTCAGTTTTCAAACCAGTAAAAGAGACAGGGAAAATCTAAAAATGACACAGTCTAGACCAAATTGAAGGTTTACTTCGCTTAAAACGAGCAAAGAATGCATTTTTAAACAGACTTCTTTCAAATAATGACCACCCCATGCTGTATTTAAAATTTTCTGCCAATCTGCAAAAACTCGCTGATACTCTCATTGAAGAGTTGGAATCCGAATGGAAAGACCCATTGGAGAGTCCGATGGTGATTTTTGCGGATAAAAAAATGGAACAATGGTTTCGGTTACAGTGGGTGAAAAAAAGAGGCATTCTTGCGAATCTAAAAGCAATGCGATTGGAATCCTTCCTTTGGGAAGCTCTCCAACCCGAACCGGACACGCACCCTCTCAACGGCGATATCCTGCACCCCATTATTCAAGCGGCACTCGTTTCCAAAAACCCAGTCAATGATAAAGAATGCTGGCAAAATTGGAATGACTTGCAGCTATTCCTTGCAAAGGAAGGCAATCCTCTCGTTATAGATCCCGTTAAACTTACGGAACTTTCTGCGGAACTCGCTCGTCTTTTTTTGGAATATGAATATAGCCGTCCCCAGCATTTTTATGAGGACAAAAAGGGCATTCTAGACTGTTGGAAGCAGGGGCATTCGGTCCAGTTTTTCAGCACAAGCAAAGAAGACCCTATTGAAACCTGGCAACGCGAACTGTATGGAAAGCTATTCCACGATGAACCGGATGCCCCTTCCTTCATTACTCAAGCGCAAGCATCCAATTATTTAACCCTTACTTATCTATTCAACACCCACAAAGAAAAATTGAAGGCGCTGTCGAATCAATCCATTTTCATTTTTGGCCTCTCAGGCGTGGGGCAATTTCATCGTGTCATTTTACAGGAAATAGCCCAAACCGCATCCGTACACGCTTACATTCAAAACCCTTGTGCGGAATTCTGGGAGGATGTCAACACCACTCGCAAAAGTCGTGAGTTTACACAAAAAAATGCTCCCACTAAGTTGAAATGGACAGAAGATCTTGCAACTGGTGAAGAACCGGACGTCAGTGAAGACGAGAATCAATTGTTGCAATTATGGGGACAAACCGGGCGCGAAAACATTAAACTCTGGAGTCAGGCGACCGATTATAATTTCAACGCTTTGGAAGATTCGGAACCCGCCCCATCGCTTTTGGGTTCAATTCAATCCATGATTTTAAATCGCACGAATACCTTGAATATTCCCGTTCAAAACGATGATTCCCTAACACTCGCTAAAGCCCGCAGTAAACGCCGCGAAGTGGAACAACTCCGCGAACAAGTCTGGAAAGACTTACAAAAAAATCGGGAGCTTCGTTTGGATGAAATGATTGTTCTTGTTCCTGATTTGGAAAGTTATCGCGTCGTGATTAACCAAGTGTTCAGCGACACGGAACCCAATGGCTACGAATACTTGCCTTACACAATCACCGATGCAGAAGAAAATGCCTCTTACGTTGTGAATGCCGTACAAACATTTTTGAATATAGTGCAAAGTAAAGAAATCAACCGCCCACAATTCTTTGATTTGATAAGGAACCCTATCGTTCAAAAAGCACGAGGTCTCACCGAAGCCATGGTGACACCTTGGGAAGATTGGGTTTTGGGAATGAATGTTTATCGTTCCAGAAATAAAAAAGATTTCGAGAATCCTCATTCTTGGGCTCATGGAGTTCGGCGATTATTGCTTTACCGCCTCATGCGCACGCCGTATGCTTTCGGAGAAACCGCATTCCACCCGTTCGGGACCTTTGATAGCAGTGATGACAACTCTCTCAGTGCCTTCTGTGACGCATTGAAAAGCCTGGAGAGTTTCATTGATAAGTTTCATAAAAAGAATTCCCCCAGTAGGCAAAGAGAACTCTTTTTTGCCTTTTGTCGTGAATGGATCAACGTAGAAGACTTTAATTCCGAGCGTCCCGTGCAAAAGAATCTTTTCAACACCCTCTTTGCTATTGATTGGCAGGAACGCGCCGGAAGAAAAATTCTTCCCTTTGACGAATTTAAGATTCTCGTGCAACGCGCCCTCAAGGGGGCACGCCCTGGAAGTAGCGATTTTTTGATGTCGGGACTTTCTTTCGCAAAATTCCAACCAGACAGAGCCTTACCGATGAAGGTTATATATATGCTGGGGATGAATGAAGAAGACTTCCCAGGGCATCATAATCCAAGCACTCTCGATCTTAGAACTCCTACCGAACTCCGCCAAAAACGTTGGCCTGGGGATTCCAACCCCATTGCAAAGAACCGTTATGCATTTCTTTGTGAACTCATGTCGGCGACACAAAAGCTCCGTATCTCTTACTTAGGCTACAACGCAAAAAAAGACAAACGCCTCGCCCCTTCAAGCGTCATTGAAGAATTGCGCTCCTTTATAGAAAATCACGTTTTAAGAAATGAAAAAGAAAAAGGAATCTGGAAGCTGAACGAGGGAACTTTTGATGAAAGGCGCCCTATCAATGAAATCTACAGCACCCACGGACTTTATCAAAAGTATCTTGCGCTCGAAAATAATGCACCTGCAAAAGTCGCGGAACTCGCACAACGAATCCCCGGTACCTTGCCGATGGAACTTCAGGCAAAGCAGTTGCAGCGGTTTTTAAAAAATCCGTTCGAGTTCCAAATCGAAGCCGCACTGCACCTTTCTGAAGATGATGTTGACAAAACCCGCATTCCGTTGGAGCCCATTGAAGTGGATAATCTATACAAAGCCATTCTTGGGAAAAAGCTTTTACACGATACTATTACCACAGGGGAATTTCACGCTTCCGAAATCAAGCTTTACGAAGAACAAGGATTCCTCCCCGAAGGCCTCTTTGGCGAAAAAACAAAAAGAGATTTGCAATCCCTCATTGAAACGCAAATACAAGATGAAGCCGCTCCGAAAAACTACCTCGAAGGGGAGCTTTTAGAATGGGATTTTCTGCAAGAGGCGATCCTTGTCACTCGCTTCACAGGAACCCCAGAATGGATTTGCAAGACCGGAGAAAATAGTACAGCCCTTTTAACAACCTGCAATGGCGATGCCCATCTATCTCATTTTTTACATTCCCTCGTGTGTGCGATGATTATTGCCGCAAATGCGAAAGAAGAACAGCATTTTACACTCTCCGTCGTGAGCGGGAAAGACAAAAAAAGCACCGACATTCGTAAGTTTACTCTTTTGCCAGAAGAAGCTTCCGATTGGCTCATTGCGGTGGGGAAAAAAGCCTTCCAGGAAAACTTCCGAGTCAACTTACCGATTCTTTTTTTAGAGGATTATTTTGATCGAAAGGTGAACCACAAAGAGGCTCTCTCTAAGGAAGATTTTTTAGAAGATCTGAACAAAGATTCTTTTGGAAAATATTGGGCCTATCGAAACAAAGAAGCCTCACTCTTTGTAGAATCGGATTGGTCTATTCCTGAAACTGAAAAAGCATTTACGGAACTCGTCGATCAGTATGCTGAATTTTTTAAGAAATTGTATGAGGCATCCCTATGACACGCGTATTTGACTTAGAAAATATGGACCCCTATTTCTTTCAAAAGAATGCCTATATTAACGCCTCTGCTGGTACCGGAAAAACCCATACCATTCAGAATCTTGTCTGTAAAATGATTGAGAGCGATGGAAAAAATCTTGTCGGTGGGAAACCCATTACCATCAGTGAAATTTTGCTGGTCACTTTTACAGAAAAGGCCGCGAGCGAGCTTAAAACGCGCATCCGTGACATTTTGGAAGAACGCCTACAAAAAGGCGCGATACAAGACGTTGTACGCAAACGAATTTCCATCGCTATTCAAAATATGGATACCGCTCCCATACATACGATTCACTCTTTTTGTCAAAAGATACTTGCCTCCTACGGATTTGAAGCCAATACCGGATTCGAAAGCACAATGGCAAGCGATGAGGGAGTTCGTAGTTTTATCGAAAAAATTTGTCGTGACGAATGGCCAAAGGATTCTCTATTCCAAACTTTGGTAGCACAAGATGCCTTTAACTTTGAAAAAGCAATTGCAGTTCTCACTCAGTTAGTAAACAAATACAACCCTGAAACGACAATTATTGGAGACCCAGCCCTTGATGTAAATGCGGATCTGGAAGCCCTTCAAATTCCTTTTGAAAAACTTGTCGAATCCAAACTCGAGGCCTCGAAATCCGTTCTCGGAAACAAAGAGTACCAAGATTTTCAAGAAGCCCTTGAAAAATATAAAGCCGGAGAAAAGAAAACTCCTTTCAGTGGAAAACTGGGGCCTAAAAAAATTGAAAAAGCGGCAGAAAGTAATCCAACGCTTGCTCAATGTTTTTGCGACCTCAAAATCTACGATTGCAGTGAAAATGATTTTCACAAACAAATTGCGAAGCGCCTCGGCAATCATTTCCTCGCTTCCGAAGCAGATAAAATCTACGACCGCTTTCAAACGTACAAAAAAGAAAATAGTGTTCTTTCTTTTGATGATTTGATTATTTCCCTTTATTCCGCGCTCAAATCGACGGTAGAAAATCCTCTGTTGGAAGTTTTACGCAAGCATTATCGCTATGGTATCATTGATGAATTTCAGGATACGAATGAAATACAATGGAGTATATTTAGGCGTATTTTTTTAGAATCCGAACATAATCGTCTATTCGTTGTAGGGGACCCCAAACAATCCATTTACGCTTTCCAAGGGGCGAATCTCGCCGTTTACCAAAGAGCACTCAAAGAAATTGCAAACTATAAAAATCGGGAGGGAGAAGGTTATCGCCTTCCGAAGAATTACCGATCTTCTAAAATGATGATTGCGGCCTGTAATGCTCTCTTTGCCGCACCCGAAAACGCATCCGTTTGGTTCTCTAAAGAGGGTGACATTCCTTTTCAGGATTCAGAAGTAGGCAAAACGAGCGAGAGTTATCAAGCGATATTCAAAGGGCAAAGCATCAAGCCCATTTGGATCACACCCGACATTGTGTCTCCCTTCACTCACGCACTTTGGTGCTTGGAGCAAATAAAACAATGCTTTATGCTGGATAATGAGGGGAAAACGGCGTTACAAATTCCTGAAAAAGCAGACCATGAGGACTTTACTCTCCGCAACGTAAAATTCTCAGATATTGCAGTTCTTGCCCGCAACCGCAAAGAGATGAACTGCATAGAGGCTCTATTCCGCAAAAATGGGATCCCCTTTACCCGCTATAAAGATACAGGGCTCTTCTCTGATAGCGAATGCGCCCACTGGATCGCTCTCCTCCAAGCGATCGATGCCAAAAACAACGATCAGAAAAAATTGCGGGCCGCACTCCTCACGCGTTTTTTCAATTATTCTTTTGAAGATGCAGAAGTTTTCGACTTTGAAAATGCGCGCAATACCCATTTCACAGAATGCCTCACCTACTGGCGAGAAAAGGCCGAGCGCCGTGAATGGCCCCGTCTTATCCACTCCATTTTGGAAAAGAGTGAAATTGAGCAAACGCTATTCCATCCCGAGACGATGCAGGAACTTGCGAAGTTCCGCCAAATCGGAGATTACATCGTCGAAGTTCTTTGCCAACAAAGTATTTCTCTTTCTTCCATGGCAAGGCATCTCGACAATCTGCGGAACGGTATTGAGGAAATAGCCACAGAAGACGGTGATTTTATCGCTACCGAAACCGATTCAGAAGTCATCCAAGTCATGACAATTCACGCATCCAAAGGACTTCAGTTCCCGATTGTGGTTCTCGTCGGTGGCAATGGCGAAGGGCTTCTCCATCAAGACATTTACACGTTCTCCGAAAGGGAAAGCACCCAGCGCATCCTCACTCTGGATGGTGATTATATAACGACACAAGGAACCAAGGCAAAAGAAAAAAATGCGGTGGAAGATGTCGCTGAATGGAAACGTCTTTTTTATGTCGCCCTCACTCGCGCAGAACATCTTCTTTTAATGCCTCAATTTCCACAAACCAGAAATAATAGTGCCGCAAAGTTCAGTCCTTATGGAAAATTCCTCGGCAAAGCGATTGATGCTCTCAAAAATAAGAGCGAATATTGTGAGCTCCGTAATATTGAAACTCCAGAGAGAGCAAATCACATTTTTGAAAATTATCGAAAACATCAAATTCAAAAAGAAGCCCTCGAAGAGTCTGCACTTTTTGATCTCAAAAAGCAAAAAAATGCACTCCTCGAAAAGTTAAACGACATAAAAAATAATCGTCCTCAGAAACTTTATTCTATTTCTACCTCATACAGCAAAATCGCTCACGGTGAAAGCCATATCAACGCGGAGGGGCGGAACGACAAAGCCGAAGAAGTGCTCCCAACGCCAGAACCCATCGCACTCACAATTCCTGAAACCGAAACGGTTCCGCCCTGCTTTGACGATGCCGATTACCCCAGGGGAAGCCAAATCGGAAACACCATCCATGAAGTCTTGGAAGTGATTGATTTTCGTGAAGGGATGGAAGAAAATCCTTCTTTAAAAATTCAAGAACGCATCGCTCAACAGCTCCAATCCAATGGAATTGAAAGCTCACCCACTCTCATCGCTCAAACAGCAACCCTTATTTCTCATACATTACGCGCGAAGCTCCCCAAAATCTGGGAAAGAAATTCAGCATCCTCTTTTGTATTAGGCGAAATCCCCGCTGGTGATCGTTGCCATGAAATGCAATTCAACAAAACCGAAAAAATCGATTGGTTCATGAATGGCTTTATCGACTTGCTCTTTAGAATCAAAGATGACCAAGGCAAAATGCGGTGGTGCATCCTAGATTGGAAATCCAACAAAATCGAAAGCTACGACTCCAAAAGTATTGAAATCAGTATGAAGGAAAATAATTACAATATTCAGCGAGCTCTTTACGCTTATGTCGTTATCGAATGGCTTGCGAGCCTCCGTGGAATCCATGACAACATAGGCAAAGCGAAACTCTTTGACGAAGAGTTCGGGGGCGTTTATTATGCCTATGTGCGCGGGTGTCACGCAGGAACGTCACACGGGTTTTCCATCTCTCGCTATGAAAGCTATCAAAAGCTCCAAGAAGATGTTCAAAAAGAAGTATTGTCGAGGCTTCACTCATGACAAAAGAACTGGTACACCCGTTAGATAAGTGTCTCATCAACATGCTTAAAGAATTCCAACCGAATTTATCTCTGTCGGCAGAGGAATTGCTGTTCTCTCTTCTCGCACAAAATCGTCGTGGAGATACGCGCATCGCTCTCAACCCCTTGACAGAAGCGGGCAAAGAAATACTCGCCGAAAATTACCCAGAAATCATCACCACCGATACGCAAAACCCAGAAAAACCCTTCGTCATCGAAAACAACTATCTCTATATTCAAAAATATTTTCTCGCAAAAAAGGAAATCCTAGAAAGAATTCCGCACCTCTTTCCTCACACGGAATCTTCCGTATTCCCTCACCTTAATGCAGAAAAAGCCACACTCTGCAAGGACTATAACCTTGCTGACAAACAAGCCGAAGCAGTGGTTCGCGGCGTTCATCAAAATCTAATTATTACCGGTGGACCCGGCACAGGCAAAACCACCGTTGTTTTTCACATTTTACGCAAACTATTGGAAATTACCCCAAACATCAAAATTCATTTAGCGGCACCTAGTGGCAAAGCGGCCTCCCGTATGCAAGAAAGCCTCGTTCAAAGCCTCAAAAAATGGAATGTCCCCTCGGCTCAAATAATTCAAAAACTACAAGGACAAACGATCCATCGTTTATTGGGATACCAGCCTCAAACCAACACTTTTGCCTACAACGAAAAGAATCCGCTCCCGATGGATAGCATTTTTATTATTGATGAAGCGAGCATGATTGACATCAGTACCTTTGCGAGCCTCCTGAAAGCGATCCCCGTAGAAGCACGACTTTTTCTCCTCGGAGACGAGAATCAATTACCCTCTGTAGATGCAGGTGCCGTTCTCGGGGATCTTCTAGGCCACATCAGCAAGCACCGAGTCCATTTAGATCAATCGTTTCGTTCTTCAAAAGAAATTGCAGAACTCGCCCGCCAAGTGAACCTAGGTAGTATAGAAATCACAGGAACGGAACCTTGGCTCATTGAGCATCCGCAATGGGATAGCCTCATTAACACCTGGATTCAGGAAAATTTTGGAAATGATGTCACAACAAGGTTGCAAACTTTAAGCGAAAAACTAGGTGCCATGGAAGGTCGATTCATCACACAAGAATCTCCTCTATATCCATTATGCACTGAAGCATGGAAAGTAGTCACCAAAGCCCGCATCCTTTGCGCAGAGCGCGTCGGGTCTCAAGGAAGTCTTGCTCTCAATGAGCGTATCCGCGAAAAACTGGGCGACATTCTCATGATGATCACCAAAAATCTTTATCCCTATGCACTTTACAATGGGGATACAGGGCTTGCGTTCAAAAGCGCCGACAAAACGATTGTATTATTCCAGCGATCCAACGGATTTGAAATTTTCTCTCTCGGAATCTTCGCAGAAGACGATTGGGAAACGGCCTTTGCCATTACCATCCACAAATCGCAAGGTTCAGAATTTGAAAATGTTTGGGTAGTGCTCCCCACAAAACCAGAACATCCCTTGCTCACACGACAAATTCTCTATACAGGGATCACCCGCGCAAAATCAGGCTGTAAAATTATCGCATCCAGAGAAAATATTAAACTCGCAGCCCAACAAAAAGAAAAACGAAATACAGGTCTTGCGGATTAAAAAAAACAAATTTCCATTGATCTTCTTACTTTCGAATTAAACCGCGAAGCCGCATTTTCTTCTGAGTATCTACCTGTCGGGATTCACAAATTTTCTGAATTGTCTTATTGAATACAAAATCATCGAAAGCATTCTCTGACATCAAAAATTTTTCTGTCTCTTGCGGAAATTTGATATACGCCATAGAAAGTGCCCAAGCGAGTGACATCTGAGCATAATAGCCTTTATGCTTCACCCTCCCCAGTTTTTGAAGAAAAACATCAATATATTCAGGTACTATATAATAATTGAGGCCAATCACTATAGCAAAACGAACGTCATATTCCTCTTTGCTTTTAAAATAAGGGGATAAAAAGCGCAAAAAAAATGAACGATTTTTTTCAACAAATTTTAGCGTTCCACAAAAGCTATCGCATACAGACCAGTTGTCCATTTTGGGAACAAACGTTTGTATACGGGCCAAAGTTTTTGGCAAATCTTTCGCCGCATATCCAATAACCATCCCCTGCAGCATAATCTCTTCAAACGTAGCATCACTCGCTTCTTGAAGATACCTATCCACATCACCAAGGGCTAACTCTCGAGCGAGTTTACGCAATTTCGGTAATCGCACCCCCAAAACACGACCCACCCCAGGCATCAAGGACATGCTAAACGCCCTAAATTGAGGTTCAGCCCAAGTCATTAACAAATGTTTAATTGCTTCCGGTGTCATTATCTATAACCTAAAAATTTTAGCCACAAAAAAAGCCTGCCGTGGGACAGACTTTTTTCAATTCTAATTCAAAAAATGATTTAAGACTTTGTATTACTGGCCCAAATATTTGCGTCCCCAACCGTACTGATCCTTGTATTCCACATAGTCAGGAATGAAACCTTGTTGGAATGTAAAAGACACATTAGCAGAACACTGGAACTCATTCATGAGCTTGCCTTTGCCTTTAAACGGAGTCTTCTTCTTTTCAATCTTCGCATTTTCTTTCTTGCCAACGATGACTTCGGCTTCACACCAGCCATTACCCACCTGCTTCGCAAGAACTTCATCACCACGGGTAGAAACGAGCTTTATCTTTTCCACCTCTAATTCAGTGTTATTACCCGTAGAGGCCCAGAACTGAATTTCACCCGTAAGACCTGTGGACGTAATATTGATTGAAGGGAATCCCATCACATAACCCCACTTATCAACGAGAGGGGACGCCTTTTCGCCAAGATTTTCACCGAAAATCAAGAAATAACCGCGAGTAGCAATACGGCTCTTGTTGAGTTCGCGCTTCAATTGTTCATTTTCTGGAGCAATCAGAGCAATTTTAAGGAGGTGATATTCACGAACCACCACGTCTTCTTCTTGCAAAACTTCAGGCATTACACGAGCGACATAAGCATTTTCCGCTTCTGTGCGAATCGCCTTGATTGGAGCCTCAGCACCACCCGTACGCTTTACGACAGCGAGAGCGGAGTCGATCTTGGCAAAACCGTCCAAAGTAGTTCCCAAGTCCGCATCCACAGCAGCTTGAGATTTACCAACGGTTGCCATGGAAATGGCGATTTCTTGAGCAGTTTCCGGCTTGACCACCTTATCCAAATTTTTCATGGTCTGCGAAAAATAACCGCTCAGTAAGCTACTGTTCGGATCTTTCTTGCTCTCCATTTCAGCCGCTTTTACCAAAGCGAGGCAGAAATTATCATAAAAGTCTGTAGAAACGTTGCCATTACTCTTTGCTTCCAAGTAAGAATTGATGGCATTGCGGTAACGACCCTCCTTAAGATGTTCGTCACCACGTTTTTCGTTGGTTCCCTTGCATCCAGAAAGGATGATCATGGCCCCAGTAATTACCACTAGTAGCATTGTTTTCATCATTCGTCCCTTTTTGTTGTTGCTCCGTAAAAAACAGGCAATTATACTATCACTAAGTAATTTAATTAAATATCTTTGTATAGAAGCCTTTGCCGAAGGTAAATTTTTTTTTGGAGTTTTTTGTGAAGTTCCTTGCCGTTAGCCCGGAAGCTGGAGACTGGACCAAACTCAGTCCTCTTGCTGGCGCTGTCAACCACCTAACAGAGGCTTATGCCCGTGTGGGGACCGAAGTGTTGACCTGTTCGCCATTCTACCCGGCCCTTTTAGGGGATATTTCGGCATATTCTTGCGTTTTTAGTGGAATTGAGCACCTCCGTAACATGCCTTTTGAAGTCTGGAAAAGCCCTCATTCACTGCACACTTATATCCGTTGTGATGAGTATTTTGCCCGTCCAGCCATTTATGGGGAGTCGGGATATTCTTACTCTGACAATCATCTCCGTTTTTCATTTTTAGCTTCAGCAGCACTCACCTACTGCGCTGAAATTGATTTTCAACCGATCGCGATTTGTGGCCACGATTGGGGTGGAGCTCTCGTGGGGGCCCTCGCAAAAAGTGTTTACAAAGATCTTTTCGGTACCCTCCCTTTCTTTTTCACAGTTCATAACATTACTTACGATTTTCACGTTACTGAACAAGAAATTGAAAAAATAGGACTTTCCAGAGCCGATTTTAACATGGATGGATATGAATTTTGGGGCAAAGTCAGTTTGCTGAAAGCAGGCCTTTTTTATGCTTCCAAAGTCCTGTTCCCTTCCCCTGGATATCGAGAAGCCATGCTCAACAGCAACCTTCCCGGTGGTCTCAGTGGATTTTTATGCCGCAATGAGAAAAAATTGAAAGGAATTCAGTTCGGAGTGAGCTATCCTGTCTGGGATTTTAACATTGAAGCAGACCTCCCCATTGAAGATGCAAAACGACACGCCCGGAAAAAACTTGAAGCTCATATTGAGAAAAATTTTGATGATCATTTAGTAATGTACTGTCATCTGGACGAAGAATCCGGCAGGACGTCTGAAACCTTAGCGACCATTCTTGCTGACATCACTAAACTAAATTTTTTCGTAATTGTCGGTGTTTCTCACAATAGCCCAGAGGGAGAATACTATCGTTCTGTAGCAGGTCAAAACCCAGGCCAGATCACCACAATGGACATTTCTCCAGACGACAACGAACTCAAAATGGTGCTTGCGGGCGCCGATATTCTTTTTGCCGCCAATCCTCGTGAACCCTCTGCCTCACTCGTATTAAAAGCACTCGCCGCAGGGACCGTCCCTTTGACCGGTAAGGAAGTCGGCTGTGCAAACCTGCTAGCGAATTACGATGGTGACTTTAAAAATGCTAACGCCATGCTGGTAGATGATGCTGCAGCGCCAGATCAAATGCTTCGAAAACTAAAAGAAGTGGCAGATCTTTTTGCCGCAGCACCCGAAAATTGGGAAAACATTGTACGCAATGCTTATCGGTTCCGCTATGAGTGGGATCGTACGATCTCCCAATATTTGATCACTTTTGGTGAGTGTTGTTAAGCACACAAACGTGCCATTCATCGCCCTCGCGCATTCCCCAATAATCCACCGTGGATTCATTCACACAAGAAGTGTCGCAAGCAGCATTCAAAGCGATTTCTTGCGTTCCATCTAAATCACAAAGCTCCACCGTTTTTTTCTCACGAAGACTAAGTTCGATGGCTTCTTTTGCGTTCATTTCTTTTTTTGCTTCAGACATATCAATGTCCCCTATGATAAAGTGAATTCCATGAACATAAATATGCAAATTTTAGCAAAGGAAAACCCCGCCAGTGGTTGCACTGACGGGGTTTAAGTGGGCCCTTCCGGACTTGAACCGGAAACCGACGGGTTATGAGTCCGTGGCTCTAACCGATTGAGCTAAAGGCCCGCTGCTGTCTGCAAATTTAATTAAAAGAGATCATTTTTCAACAGCTTGCCTAGAGAAACCTAAGAAAAGCATTTCAAAAATGAAGTATATTTCCTTTCATGGAATCTCCTCGCGCTATAATAGATACCTTCTTAAAAGCTACACATTCAAAAAATGATGTTAAAGAGGCTCTTTTCAAGGCCGCTGAAGCGGCACAAGAAGAGGGTTGGACCTATATGGAGGCAACCTTCCAACTGGGAGAAAAGGCAAAAGACGAGGGCCTCTCTGAAGAGGAATCCGACTCCACCATTCGGCGAGCCTTCGCTTCTGATAAACGTTCAAAAGAACGTGAAAAAGAGTCTGCATTAGCAGCTAAACAGGCAGTGCCCACACAGACGCTCGTACAACCAATAGCGGCCAATATCATCCCTCTCGATCAAGTGATCGCGATGGGCTTGGATACCCAGTCCTTAGAACTTTTGCAGAATCATCGCATTGACCCTGAAGCGCTTTCCATTCCATGGCCAACCCCAGATTGGCGTAAAGATTTTGCAAAACTTTTAGAAGCCTTATTTCAGCCGGGCGAAACGATTGAATTCAAAATTTCCAATACCCCAGAAATAACGTCTGAAAAAGTTTCCAATATTATCGGACAATCGGATGTAATCAAGAAAATCATGAAAAATCTTGATGGTCCCGAAGGAGCACTCCTTTGTATCAACGCCACCCAAGGGAGCGAAGACACCAAAGACGAATCCTGGCATTATCGTTATGTCGTTGTGGATAACCCAAAGATTAGTTTAGCAAAGCAGCTCGCCTACTACAAAGCGTTAAATCTTCCTTGTTGCGCATTGGTGAGCACGGGATCAAACTCGGTGCAAGCCTGGGTGAAAATCAATGCCCAAGATCGTGATGAATTCGATGAACGCGTGAATTTTTTGTTTAATACTTTAGATGCTCAAGGCTTTAAAGTCGATTCCGTGAATAAAAATCCGAATCAGATGGTTCGTATGCCAGGGGTACTCCGCAATGGCAAGCAACAATATCTCATCGGTTTGGATCAAGGGGCAAAGAGTTTTCAGGAATGGCAGGAATGGGTAGAATATTGCCTTGATGGCAAGCCGCTCATTGAACTTGCTAGCGATAGCGAGCAGCCCCCGAGAAAAGACCCCAAAATTATTGATGATGTATTATCTGGAGGCGAGTTTCTCCTTTTTGTGGCCCCTCCTAAAACAGGCAAGTCCTTTGCCCTGATGGATCTTGCTCTTTCCCTCTGTTATGGTGAAGATTGGCTTGGGCTCAATACGGTTAAAAACGATGTTCTTTACATTAACTTTGAATTTACGAAATCTGCATTTCTCAATCGACTGCACACCGTTGCCGAAAAGCGTAAACTCAAAGCAAGTACACCAAACCTTGGTTTCTTAAGCCTCCGGGGAGCTCCTCTGTCCCCACTAGAAATTGCCCAACTCATTGCGAAAAGAATTCAAGGGGCAAAAAAATTAGAAGATCACGACTACCGAGTCGTTATCATTGACCCTATTTCCTCTGTACTTCACAACCCAAAGACGATGCGCAACGCGAGTGATTCCCATTTGATTCTCATGCAAATGATTGACACTATTATTGCTCTCACAGGTTGTGCGGTTATCACATGCATGAACACGGGAGAATACCCCAACCTTGCTTACCATGCGGATAGTCTTATTTCGCTTCAGCCCATGGAAGGTTACCCCAATGTGTTCCAGATTCGCGGAGAATTCCGTGAATTTCCTCAACTTCTCGCGCGCGAATGTTCGTGGCGCTTCCCTCGTTTTTTGGTCTAACGCATGCAAAAAAAAATGTCCAGATACCCTGCTCCTGAAGAAAGGGATTCGCCGACTCCGACTGTCGTGAATATTCCTTCTGACTTGGAAGGGAAAAAAGCCTTCCTCACCGAATGGATTCATCGAGAAAAAATTCCAGGGAAATTTCAAGCTTGGTTTTCTCTCCCTTCCGAACCAGGTCAAGCAGACTGGCGGATCATTTCAGAAACTCGCGGTAATCATCAAATGCTCATGATTGAGCCTCCTTACAAGGGAATGACGGTACCGCCGCTGGTGCTCGATATTGATACTCAACTTCGCAAAGAGCATCTTACCTCTCTTCGGAGATCTTTGCTTCAAATTTGGATTCGGTCCACCGGTGATGGGCGTTACGGGATTTTGGTGCAGACCATCCTTCGAAGTGCGGATGCCGCCCATGCGTTCAAATCTTTTATTGATTTTATTGAACGAAGCCACCCAGAAGTTCTTTGTTGCCATCAAGTGCAAACGCGCCCATTCCTCCCTTTTGATCCCTCTTTTCCTCCGAAAGCGATGCGTGCCGATATCCGTGTTGGCTTTGGAAGTGAATTTTTACCCATTGCAAAAACGGGCTTATTTTTTCATATCCTGGACTGGACGCCTCGGTGCAAAGCCGCCTGGATTCATCTTCCCGAAAAACTTCTTGCCGCCATCCACCCTGTAAAAGGGGATCGGTTTCTCGAATTTCATTCAGGGCCCGCTTACCTCAGCGTAAGCCTTGCTTCTGCATTCGAGTCGGTGCACGCAGTGGATTACCGGATGCAAGCGAAATCCTCTGCCCTCTACAATATTCATACGAAATCGCTCGATAATGTGAGATTTCACCAAGAACATCTTGAACCCGAATGGCTCGTTAAATTCTTCTCCGAGAGAAAAAATGAAGGGAAATGGACCGTTCTATTGAACCCCCCAAGAGGAGAAGCTCTCTCCACAGGAACAATTCAAGTACTCGCCCAATCACGCCCAGAGCGAATTCTTCTCATTTCTTCGAATCTGGATATTGCGTCCAAAGAAATTCGCCGTTTCCGTCGCGAAGGCTACATGCTTCGAAAAGCACTTCCCCTCGACTTAGAACCCGGAAAAGCCGCTTTTGAAGTATTATTCTTTTTTGTTCCCGATCGGGCAGGGCTATTAGGCCGCAAAGAGGAAATTGGAAAAAAATTGAAGCCACAAAAGCCCTCGATCCAACCATTTAGAGACGAAGAAAGCGATATTCCCCACTTTGTACAGCAAAAAAAGCCTATTTCGCGAAGAAAAGGTTAAATTAAGTAGTAAATTTATTGTAAACCCTTTATTGGCATAGAGTTAGGACAAAGAAAGGTCGGTGCAAATGAGGCATTTCAGAAGCATACTAATTTTGCTTGGGCTCGCCGCCTTAGCGGTGAGTGCTTATTTCGTGAAAGAAGGTGATACACTCTGGGACTTGAGCAGTGAATTTTTAAATGACCCTTTCGCTTGGCCAGACCTCTGGGAAAATAACCGTCAAATCGCTGACCCACACTGGATCTATCCCGGCGATTCCCTCTATTTGGGAGAACGTGATACCAGTAGTGCTATACGTGAAGTTCCTGTGGCTAAGGGTCCTTGCGTGAGAGCTATTGCAGATTCCACACTTCCCATAGGTGTTTATCCGACTTTTGGTTGTTCTGGTGAAGGCGACCGTAATGATGACTTTGAAAATATGCTTGGCGATCTCCGTTCCCGCACCAAAAAAAAGGAAGTGAAATCGGTAGGAGCAACCTATTACTATGAGCAGCGCCCCGCCCCCAAAATTTTTAATGGCTATTATCAAATACTAACGCCGCTCGTCACCTCCCTTGAAGATCTTAAGAATGACGAACGTTGGCTTTCGGTTTCTTCTGGCGAAAAAGTGTTACCTATTCTTCACAATCCTGAATCTGAAATTGTGATTGGCATCGGCAAAAACACCTCGCAGAAAGCAAAGAACGGTGATATGGTCGAACTTTGGGATGCAAGACCCATCGACATTCCTTCCAACGATGGAAAATCAAACACAACACTCGCGCTTCTCCGCATTTCTGGTTATGCGCGCATTACCGCTGTAGGAGATACACTCTCGCGCGCCACCTTATTGCAAAACGTACGAGAAATCAAAATTGGCCATACAAAGGCCAAGCTTCAGAAAGATTACGAAATCATCAATGTCTCTGGTTACAAACCTGTGAAAGAAGTAAAAATTGAAGACATGGGACGCATTCGCTATGCAATGGATCCGACTTTAATTCTTGGTCCCTACGTGTATGTCTTGGTTAATAAAGGAACCAACGATAACTATAACCTAGGCGATGGAGTTGGCATCTGGCAAAAGGATACTACCGACGCAAAAATTCCACCTCGTTTACTGGGAAGAGGAATCATCACGAGCGCAAACAAAGGCGAATCCACAGTACTTATTCGTGAGGCCTATTCTTCAAGTCGACATATTGAATGTGGTCATTTGGTTTCTTTGACCCACAAAGCTATTCTCGTTCAATGACACGGTTTCTATCTTCCCTTATTTTGGTGACTGTCGCATTGATTGCAGCATTGATGGGGATGATCATCATCCTGTTATTATTCCCGTCTTTTGCAGAATGGATTTCAAACCAGTTGGGTAATGGTTTGTTATCCCGGTTAATGCAGTACCTCTATTGAGAGTATTATGAGGCTTCAAAGAAGCAATTCCATATTGGTAGCTCTATTTTTTGGGGGAATTATTCTTCCAACAGCTATTCTTGCTTTCTTAAGCTTTCGTAGTATTCAAAACGAATTATTTCTCGCCGAAAAAAATTTTGAAGAAAACCTAACTTCGTTTCAAAAAGAAATAGCTGAGACCGTAAAACGGGAACAGCATAGCGTTTTGCAAGAAACGAAAACAGCCTCTCAATTTTTGTACGAACAGCCTCAGAATTTTTTAGAATTCGGAAACGCAACGTCATTCAAAAATGTGGATGGTGTTTCTGCAATTTTTCTTTTTAATGGGCTCAAACTTATCTATCCGAGTATTCCCATTCATGTGTCGCAAGATAAAGTCCCTTTCCCAGAGGCTAATGCATCACCCATAGAATCTGAGATATTCAAACAGGAACGTATTCAAAACCAACCGGAAAAAATTTATCTCGCACGTTCCATTCGCCTAATGCAAGCACCCTTTGAAACTTATGACGAAAAGGTGCAAAATCTTTTGGGACTTCTGCGAATTCACTACCATCACAAAAATTATTCTGAAGCATTAAAAATTATTGACGCTTTAGAAAAACACCCCAATATCCAAGGATATTTGCACGTTCGTCTCAAAGAATCCCTGCATTTAATGCGTTTTGAAATTCTCGTCGAATTAAAGAAAAATCAAGCGGCACAAGATTACTGCCTTGCTGTTCTTTCACACTTTTTGGAATCTCATCATGTGGACGACATTGGAGCTACCCGATTTTTCTTCGAGAGTGCGTTTAATCGCATTCTTTCCTTTGAAAACTTGGATAGAGATACACGAGAAGCGTTTTGGAATCTCCGAGAAAATCTGAATCGACAATTAACTCACATCGAAATTTTCTCTCAACATCAGGTATTTTTCAATCGTTTTATCTCAGATGACACGTCTCCCAAAGAGGGCGTTCTTTATCAGCAAGATGATCAACATACGTTTTTCCGAATGTCCCATCCGTGGCTTTCTGGAGACCAAGTTGTGATCGGCATGATTCAAAAAGAAAAATATCGATCGCGTTTACTTACAAAAGTTGCGGCTGTTGCACGCGAATGGAAAGACATTCCCTACACAATGACGGATGCAAATGATTCCGTGCTCATGGGAAACCTCCCCGATTCCAACGCAACTCTCGCAAGCCAACGCGCTGTTGGTGATGGGCTTGGCTGGACACTCACAGTATACCAAAGAGATACTCAAGAGTTGCGCAAAGAAACTCGCCATAAAATGTTTCTTCTTTACAGCCTTGTAGGTTTTTCACTTCTCACCGTTATCTTAGGCTCATTCTTTGTATTTCGGTCACTCACTCAAGAGCAACGTTTACTTTTCATGAAATCCAATTTTCTCTCTAGCGTTTCTCACGAACTCAAAACACCCCTAACCTCCATCAAAATGTTTGCGGAAATGATGGCAAAGGGCCGAGTTCAAAAAATCGAAAAAATACAAGAATATTCGGGACTTATCGGTAAAGAATCCACTCGGCTGGAAAATCTGATTGGGGCCATCCTCAATTATACCCGATTGGAAAATGGAACCCAGTCTTTCCATTGGGAACGCCTGGATATGACCGTATGCACAGAAAAGGTTTACAGTAGCCTTCTAGAAATTGCGAACAACCGTGGTGTCACCATGGAATGCCATTGGGAAAGTGGGAACTTTGTCATGGGAGACTATACAGCTCTTTATAGTCTTGTTCAAAATTTGATAGAAAATGCGATTAAATACACAAATCCACCAGGGCACATCACCGTTCAGGTGTTCTCGGAGAATGATAAAGTTGTATTTTCTGTAACGGATACGGGTGTGGGCATTGCCCTCTCCGAACAAAAAAATATTTTTAATGATTTTTACCGAGTGGGTGATGAAATGACCCGAAGTACCAAGGGATCAGGATTAGGCCTTGCCATTGTAAAACGCGTAGCAGATACGCACAAAGCAAGCATCTCTGTACAAAGCCGACCTGGAAAAGGTTCTACCTTTACGGTTCGACTCAAAAAGGCGGAATAAATATGCAAAATAAAATTCTCATCGTTGAAGACGAAGAAATTATCCGCATTGGATTACAAGATAACTTCGAGCTTGAAAATTACTTAGTGGAAACAGCCGAAGACGGAGAAGAAGCGATAGTCAAAGCCGATACCTTTATGCCGGACTTGGTCATTTTAGATTTAATGATCCCCAAGAAAAGCGGTTTTGAAGTTTGTCGTGTCATCCGGAAAAAACACCCCGATTGTTTTATCATCATGCTCACCGCAAAGACCGAAGAAACGAGCAAAGTGGCAGGACTTGAAATGGGGGCTGATGACTATGTCACTAAACCATTTTCTATTCTAGAACTTTTAGCCCGTGTCAAAGCATTTTTGCGTCGTGTCGAAAAGAAAAATCTTGATGGAAATGGTGGCGCGATTAATACTCCTGATATGGTTGATTTCGAGGGAATTCATCTCGACTTTAAGAAATATGAGGCGACCAAAAATAATGAACCTCTGGAAATGTCTGCCCGTGAATTCCAGATTCTAAGATATTTTTGGAGTAAACGAGGCGAAGTGGTGCTTCGTGAAGATTTGTTACAAGATATTTGGGGATACACCCCGGATAATATGCCTTCCACTCGCACTATTGATAATCACATCGTGAATCTTCGAAAAAAACTGGAAGACGATCAAGCGAACCCTAAAATCATTTTATCCATTCGTGGAGCTGGGTATAAATTCGACGCGTAAATAAATGCCAATGTTTTACAAATGCCTATTGTTTTTGATAATGATCATCACGCCTTTTGCGTGGTCGTCCAAAATGGCCTCTTCTATCAATGAAGCAACGTACCTATTCGAACTCAAAGGCGAATTTGAAGAAGCTATTTCTCTTCTTGAAAAAATATCGGTAGAAGGCGATGATGAGGACAAGGCCGAAGCTTATTTTCTTCTCGGGAAAATACACGATTTGTCCGAAAATTTTCAGTCTGCTATTTTTAATTACACACAAGCGCTTATATCCCCAATGACCGATGCACAAGCATACTGGATTGCAGAACGCCTCGCTTATTTGGATCGCTCCCCCGAAAGGCTAATTAAGGCTAACGTCAAAACCAAAGCCCCTATAGTGAAAATTTTTGGGGGGAACAATCCAACACTTTTGCTCAATAACAATCAATTATTGCAACTTCATGGCGATAAATTTGTATCAGTGCCAACAGTACTTCCTGAAAATACAATCATTCACGCGATTTCAAATACGGGGATCTGGTTTAGCGAACCCGATAAATTTGTGTTGCATTTTCAACCCAAACAAGCAAAAAAGCCGACCAAAAACTACGCCATTGATTCACAGGTCTCCACTTTACTTCCATTATCTGGAAATCAAGCTTTGGTCATGACGGAGAAAACATTATTGTATGTGAGCAACGAAGGAATTCGATTCTCTATTGAAAATCGTTATAAAGGTTGCACTCCTTTGGGTATTTTTTCCCCCACCAATCAATTTGTGTTAAACTGCCCAGATAATGCCCTACACCTACTTCAAGCAGATGATGGAACTGATCACACCGTTCTTTCTCAAATTGATGCTATTGATAAGGTTATTATTTCTCAAGAAGGAATTCTACTCACTTCTGGAAATTCGTCTTGGTATTACAAGCCTCATCGTCAAACAGCACCGTTATGGAAATATACGGGCAATACCATTGAAGATGTTACACTCTTTGGAAATCGATTCGCCATTCTGGAATCTGTGGGGATGCTTAAACTTTTGAACCCGGAAACAGGAAATGTTATTTCTCGTTTACAGACAGATGCAGAACGCCTGTTTCCTGTAGCTCGCGGCGAACTCGGTGTCTTTACGCAAGAAGGAGCAATGACTGTGGTAGACACACTTTTGGTTCCTCTCTGGAAATACCATTTTGGGCAAAATCTTCTCTATGACCCTATCTCTGGCCCAGGGCTTCTTTTCTTACCTCTTGCCGATGGTTCCATTAAGGTTATATCCTCTTTATATTATGGGAAGAAAAATTTACTTACCAATCAATTTGCCCAGCAAGCGTCATCGTTAGCGGCAAATGGAGCTTGGACATCCGTGGCACCACTTCTTGATTCCTTGCGTCACCTAGAACCCGGTAATGCCACAGCCTGGTACCTTATGGCGTTAATGAAAGAAAAAAATAATGCACCAGAGAACGTGAAACAAAAAACGTGGGCAGAAGCAGTAAGATTTTCCATCGGTGATTCAAAAGCATCGGCATCCAGTCTTTTTCATTATAGCAAGGCCATTGGCGCAAGATATGTTCGTTTTTTAAATATGTCTCCCCGAACCCTTTATCCACACTTTTTTGGAAATGACAAAAATTTATTCACAGTAGATCCTGCGGCACAAACACTGCTAAACATCAACCCCGAAACAGGCGAAATTCGTTGGATCAAGAATCTAGGGAATCTTGAAAATAGCCCCGTAATGGCGAATAATGCAACAACTCTCGCCATTGCCTCTGGGTTTCATGTAACTATTTCGGATCTCACTCGCGATAGCCACTCCACATCCTTGGAACTCCCAGGAAAACCATTTCAAATTCAATTCTCTGAAGACGCCATCTTTATTTCTACTTGGAACGGATTTTTGATCAAACTGTTACAACCAAACTATAATCTCGCTTGGTCTAGAAAAATTTTCACAATCCCCTTTCATTTCTCGGTGAACCAGAAATCTATTTTTCTAGCAAGTCTCGATGGAGAACTGTTGCACGTGGGGAACGTTTCCGGACAAGTTCAAAAGCATGGGCCCAATTTACATACCTCCATAACAGCCCTTCAATCCGCCGATTCGCTTCTCGCTGTCGCTAGCGAAGAGGACGAAATAACCATTTATTCGAACACTATTAATTATCAGGAACTTCAAAAAATTAACACAAAATCGAGTATTTTATCCATGCAGTGGGTTTATAACGGAGCTACAAAAAACCTTTTAGTGTCCCTTGCGAACCAACAAATCAAAATGTTCCGTTTGGGCTCTGATGATCCAATCTGGACATACCAAGGCAACGGGTCCATTTTTGCAACTCCAGTCATTTACAAATCGCTCGCTTGGATCGATCAAGGGAATTCCATTGTGGGCCTATCACTCTCTAAAGGGACCGTAGAAAAGAGATTTAGTACTCCCAAAGGAGCAGGAACGCCATTCATTTTGAATAACACTCTATTTAGTGCCTCGCCAAAGAGACTTTTGTACGCATTTCCGCTCCGAAAATAAGGGTTTCATATTTTTTACGAAAATTTTCTGGTTTAATGGAGGGATATGCACTATTTTTAGAGTGTATATCTAAACGTGCTATATCATTATCAGCGTTGGAGTGTTTATGTCTGTGCTGAAGGTTCCATTTCTTTCTATTCTCGGGGTTGCTCTTCTCGTAGCAGGATGCAAAGAAGAAAAGGACGAGGACGTCTCCATCGAATCAGAATCGAGCGATTACCCTCGTTCAGAAACCCTTTATGTGGGCGGTTTTGACTGGGCTCCGCCGACCACATTTAATCCACTGGATGGGGATCCTAATTTCCCTGTGGATGGCAATATTCGACTCATGTATGAATCTCTATTTGCCTATGATGTTCTCACAGGCAAGTTAGAACCAATGCTTGCTAGATCCTATCAACTGAGCGACAGTGCAATTACTGTAGTGCTTGATGAACGCGCCAAATGGAGTGACGGAACCCCTGTTACCGCAGAAGATGTTGTCTACACTTTCTACTTAGACTCCATATTCCCCACTCCGCGCCACTCTGGCTGGCAATACATCGAAAAAATCAAGGTTAAAGGTGATAACGTTGAATTTTACATGAAAAAGGACAACAAAAATCCTTTAGTTCTTATGAATCTCATTGCGGAGACCTCTATTCTTCCTAAGAGTGTTTTCAAACCTCTTGTTGAAGCATCGAAAGGAAAAGCGGGATATAATTACGCCAATGTTCTTACCTTCAAAAATGATTCTTTGCCGATAGTCTCTGGCCCTTACAATCTAGAGACTTATTTCCCCGATAAAATCGTATTGAAACGCAACGATTCCTACTGGGGAAATGTCAAATATGGAGGCAAAAAGCCAGCGCCAACGTATGTGATTCATTCCCTCTATACCGGCAACAATCACTTCAATAGTGCAATGACAAAGGGAAATCTTGACATTTCATCTATTTTCATGCCGCGCATTTGGGAAAAAGAACGGGATGGCATTCGGGCATGGAGTAAGAAAGAACCGTACCATCTTCCGGGTTCTATCCCAACTCTTTTCATCGCCACCACCATGACTCCTTTTAGTGATGTGGTGTTTCGTCGTGCATTAGTTCATGCCGTCAATTTTGAAAAGATTAAGGACCGCGCCGTTTCTAACTATACCACCGCTGTAGAACCTGGCTTTATCCTTCCTTTTGGTCAAGAACTGAAATATTTCAATAAAGAGGATGCCGCCGCATTTGGGTATAAATACGATATTGCAAAGGCAAAACAAATACTTGCTGCTGGAGGTTATTCTTGGGATAGCAAGGGAAAACTTTTAAACAAGAGTGGGATGCCCATTCGTCCACTGAACATTGAATGTCCTCAAGGCTGGACTGATTGGGAAGATGCAATTAAAGTCGTCATCGAATCTTTTAGCGAGATTGGCATTACTGCGAACCAAAAATTTGTGGACTACGGTGCTTGGGAAAAAGATCTCCGTTTCGGAACCTTTGACCTCATCATGAAGACGCAAACCGCAGACCTCTCTGCAGCCACTCCATGGAGCCGATTTGATCAAGTGATGAGTAGCCGCAACATTAAACCTGTGGGCGAAGAAACCTTCACAAACCCTGGTCGTTACAAAAATGAGGAAGCAGATCGCTTATTGTCCCTCATCCCCACGTTGAGTGACGAAAATGCATTAAAAAACGCCTATCGTGCCTTAAATAAAATTTTCATGCAAGATATCCCTGTGCTTCCCCTCATGTACCGACCTAGCCAATTTTATCAATTTTCCACAAAGCACTGGGACAATTTCCCTACGGAAGAGAATCCCTATGCTCCCCCTCAAAGTTTAATCGTTGCAGCAAGTATTAAAGCTTTGTGGGAAATTAAATCTATAAAGTGAGATTAATCGCATTGATAAAAAGCCCGCACGAAGCGGGCTTTTTACTAGATTGTTGACCCATAATTAATGGAGATCCTCCGATGAGAAAAACCCGATTTATTCTTCCTAATGCCTTTACCAGTATGAATTTTCTTTTAGGGGTTTTTGCTATCTGTTGGGCTACAGGCGTATTTGCTGATTTTTCTACCAAAGATCCGTTCCGTATGAGTGCCTATTTTGTCATTCTCTGCGTTTTACTTGATAAATTAGATGGTTTTGCGGCTCGTTTAGTGAACGCAAGTTCTGACTTTGGAGCCCAATTTGATAGTCTTGCCGACTTAATAGCCTTTGGACTCGCCCCTGCTTTCGGATTGTTTTTTTGCTACAAAGCAAATGCGCCAAAAGAATGGATGGCCGATAACCTGATTCTTATCTTAGTCGTATTTTCAGTCTATGTGCTTTGTGCTGCCATGCGCCTTGCAAAATACAACGCCATGGATTCCGATGCCTATCACTCCGTTTTTTCTGGCCTGCCCAGTACCTTTGCGGGTGGATTGAATGTCGTCGTTCTTTCCTACGCGACCTCTAAAGGCCTTTTTGATACCGCCGCCACGGGTTGCACAAATTGTCTCTACATTCCCATGATCATTATGATCACCTCGGGTATTTTGATGGTAAGCCCGCTGTTCCTCCCCAAGCTCCAGCCGAGAAAAAATAAGCTTTTTAACTCCGTTCAGATTATTCTTATTATCGTCACCTATATCTCTGGATTTCTCTTTATTTCTCCGACCATCCCTTACATTAGCGAATACTTACTCATTCTCATGGGGGGGTATATTGTGGTCGGTTTTGGGTTTGGACTCGTCTCCAGAAATCAGATTATCGAAGAAGCTAAAAAAGAAGCCAAAACCGCTGAAACCAATCAGTAGAATTCAGCGATAAACTTTGCAAACGGTTGCGCATAATTTGCAGCCAATGATTCCAAAGCCATTCGAGGAAGTTCCAGCGTTACGCAGTCAAGCGACGCTTCTTCGGCCCATATTCCGAAACTCCCCGGAGTTGCATATCCCAACCCCTGTTTCCAAGGGAGTCCAAAGATCGATTCCAGAGTCTGAACCAAGGGAGAATGGGTGGCGCAATCGACGCAACCTATCGGCGCATGCATGGCAACCACAGCTCGGGGATTTAGTGTAGAGATGAGACTGAGGAGTGCCCGAGTTTCAACTTCGCTTTGGGGAGCCACCCCTGGAGAAAGTCTAGTTTCCCGAGGGGATTCCAACGTCAGGCGAGTAAAAACCGGTTCAGAAGACCAATTTGGAGTCGGAAAATTGCGATTAAGATCTACTCCATGAGCATTCCCTCGCATCCCTCGCAACATCCCATCAGGATTCGCACAGAGGACAATGGCGACATGACGGGGGAGGCAACACAAACACCGAAGCGCCCGACTCAAAAGAAAAGTCGTTTCCGGTTCTTCGCCATGGATCCCTGCAAACACAAGAAGTCGACAATCGTCCGAGGAAGGAAAATAAGTGAGAGGGATTCCCATTTCTGAAATCCCATATGGAATAGGTTCAAAGACAAATGAGCCTTGATCCTTTGTGTCTCTATAAGAAATAGGGGTAGACATAATCTCGAATCAGCGCATCAAAATGGGCTAACAAAAAATTTTTACAGGCAATGTCCGTATGACGATAAATATCGCGAAGACCCTCAGGCGCAAATTTTTTTTGAAGTTCTCTTGCCGATGCTAAATGCGAAAGATGCCACCGCTCTGGACGAATTTTTCCACGACCCGGTAAAAAAATGCGATCAAAGCCAAAGGAATTTTCCGTTTGAATTTGATGATCTAGCCACTCATGAAAAGGCGCAAACATACCCTCACATTCGCGAGAAGTGAGCTGCACCTCATAATCTGCGGGAATGGCAGCGGCGTCGACGACATCGATTTCAGTCCCAAAGTGATGGCGACTTGCTCCTGGAAGTGCTGACCAGTTCAAGATGGTATAAGCTAATTCTTCTTCATCCGTAATTGGAAATTCTATACGGTTTCCCTCTGCATCTAACAGAGGGAGTTCTCCATGAGCCTTACGGTTCCAAATCGAAAGTTGGCGATCAAAAGATCTATAGGCACTTTCTACGCGGAGTTCAAAACCCGCTTGATGTGCGGCCACGCGCAAATGATTCAGAGGGGCTTCGACTAAATCCCGAATCATGAAATTTTCAGGTTGCAACGGAATAAGCCCCGATTCGTTTTTGCCGAAGAAAGAGTTTGCATCTATCATGGTAGAGTTCCCCCCATTTTTAAGATTAACTTACGCATGTCGTTCTTCCCTTTATGTTTCGGGGCTTTCGCGACAACGGACGGAGGGGCTAATTGTGTCCAAGCAATAGCGAGAGCATCAGAAGCGTCCAATGGTCCTTCCATTTGTTTGAGGCGCAAATGCGTCTGTACCATCTGAGCAACGCGTTCCTTGCTTGAAGCCCCACTCCCAGTAACCGCAAGTTTCACCGAACGAGGACTGTACTCAGCAAAACTCATGTTTCGTTTTTTGCAAGTGACAAGAATTGCCCCACGCACATGGCCTAATATCATTGCGCTCTTTACGTTCTTCGCAAAGAAAGCACTTTCCATGCTGAGGACCTGAGGTTTATGTTGTTCTAAAAGAACTTCTAATTCTGTGATAATATGCAGCAATCGATCTTCAAAGGGGACATTCGTTTTGCAAGCGATACTCCCATATTCAAGGACTCGGACGCCCTTATCCCCTGTCGAAAGGAATGCGTAACCAGTGACATAGGAGCCTGGATCAATACCTAAAACAACCATGCTTGAAAAGTAGAAAGATTTTCAGGTCCATTCTTAATTAGATTTCTAGCTTAAGAGAGTTCCCTTATGGGAACCCAAAAGAGGTTTGAAATATGCTCCTAGACGAAGAACAATCAGGCTTGCTAAGAACAGAAACCCACCCGAAACGATTAGGGATTCCCCTCACGCGCTGGGGTAGGAATTTGATTTGCAGTTGCCCCTTCCATGCACCAGAAGAGACATCGCTCTTTTTTTATGATGCTCTAGGTTATTGGCGTTATCGTTGTCTTCAATGCGGTAGCGAAGGCGATTTAGTCGAATTTGTGATGCGGAGCCGGTTCAATGGTTTGGACGATTCCTCTGCGCGTAAAGAAGCTCTTGATTTTTGGGGCACCAATTCGAGTAAAGAACAGGATGACCCAGAAGAACATCCTTGGGTGAAAGAAGTGGGAGGCGAAAAATCCCGCGTACTGGAAAGCTTTGTGCGCTATTGCCATTGGGCCGCTTGCAAAAGCGAAACGTCTGCAAATTATCTTTCCGAGCGTGGGTGGAGCATTGGCCAAGCTCAGTTATACGGTATCGGTTATTATAGCGGCGACCCGGAACCCTTTGTCAGTTATTGTATGATGGCGGGTATTGAGCGTCACCAAGTCAGTTTTTATCTGGACAATTTAGAAGTCTTTCATGAGCCGCGGATTACCATCCCCGCACGAAACTCTAAGGGCATTATCCACTCTGTTTATGGCCGTTCTATGGACCCGAACTTAGGACCAGACACCTATGTATCTTTTGCTTCTGGGCCCACGGATATTCCATTCAACATTCAGCAGGATAATGAGCATCCGATTATTGTAGAAGGTTTCTTTGACGCTCTCACTGCGGATCTTGCGGGGATTCCGGGCGTCGTATCTACAACGTACCAGGAACTCACACAAAGTCATCTTTACAAGTTAAAGGCCTGTGGAGCCGATTCCATTACGGTGATTCTTCGTCGCGAAAATAATCGTCGGGATCAAGAATTCCGCATACAGAAATACTTAGGACTTGCAGAAGCCCTCGGATTAAAGTTCAAATCGATCATTCTCCCTAAAGAGGAAACCGTTGATCTTGTGGTGCGAAAAAATGGTGCCGATCAGTTGCTAGAACTTATTCACCACACTGAAGAAGATACCACTCATACCCACCGCCGTTCTGTACTCTTGCAGGATATTAAAGAGAATTTTGATACGGCCATGGGTTGCCCTCCAGAAATGAGTGTAGGCTATTCTCTCCCGAGTTTTCCCAAATTGACACAGACGATCGATGGTATTCAATCGGGGTATTTTTTCCTTTCTGCGCAACCCTTTGGTCTCAAAACCACAGCGTTAATAAGCTTTGCTTTGGATTTGATTGAATCCAATAAAAAATTAAAACTGATTTACATTGCTCTTGAGACTCCTAGACGTCAAATTTTTGACCGTATTGTGGCGATGATTTCAGAAGAATCCATTCTCTCGGTGAGAAAGCAAAGCCCCACGGAAGCGGTGAACCAACGTATTTTGGAAGGAACGAAAGAACTCATCAGTTACGTGCGCAATAACCGACTCGAAATTTGGGAAGACTCCCCCACATTTGACAATGTGGAATTGATGAAAATTCTCAAAGAAGAACTCAAGGATCACCCGGACCTTCTCGTCATTGTCGATGGTATTGATCACCTCCGTATTTCCGACAGGCCTGATATTTTGGACATTCATGAACGTCGTTCCTCGGTGATGCTTGATTTATATAAGGCTCTGGATATCCCCATTTTCTTAGGGGGGGAGCTTATTAATTCGGATGTAGGCCTTGTGGGACCGCGCCCCTATCTCCGGGATGCCGATTCGATTTATTGGGTAGAAGCCAAAGGTGGCAATGTGTTCCTTTCCGTAGATTCCAAACGTCTTGGCACGAATCATCTTTTTGAAGGAACCGTGCTCATGGCTAAAGCATCGAACCGGATGCGAGAAGAATGAAAAGAGTCGTTATCGTAGACTTCAATAATTTTTGGAGCCCTTCTGGCGGTGGCGTGCGACGCTACCACCTTCAGCGAATGAAATTTTACCAAACACGAGAAGACGCGCTTCTTGTTTTTGCGATGCCCGATTCTAAAACCTATACGGAAAAAATTTCGGATAGTCTGATCATTGAGCATATCAAAACCTTTCGTTTTCCTGGCCATTGGGAATATCGATTTATTTGGAAACAAAGTTCGATTCTTCCGGTGCTTCAAAAATACACCCCTGATGTTATTGAAGTGGGGTCCCCTTATATTCTACCTGCTGCGATTGCAAAAGCGGCAAAAAAGCTGAAGAAGAAACCTCTTCTCACAGGATTCTGGCATGCTGATTTTCCGGTGACCTATGTGCGCCGCTATTTTGAAAAATGGGGAGTTCACTCATTTGCCAAAGTCATGGAAAAGCTCGCCTTCGCCTATGCACGATCCAGTTTCAAGGGCTATGCGAAAATTCAAATTTCATCCCACGAAGTATTAAACCGCTTAGGGGAAAACGGATTTGAAAAGAATCGTCTGGAGTGGATACCTTTGGGTTGCGATATCGAAATGTTCAAGCCTGAGCGCCGCGATGAATCGCTCACAAAATCGCTCAAGGATGGGGAACCCGATCGCCCTACTATCTTTTTTCCTCATCGTTTTTGTGACGAAAAGGGACTACGGCTTTTACTCGCCGCCTATCCGTTGATTTCTCAAGCGTTGAAAATGGAACCCGCCATTCTTTTTGCAGGTACAGGCCCTGATTTGCCCCGAGTCGAAGAAGCCGAAAAAAAGTTTCCGCATATTCGTTATGTAGGTTTCGTTAAATCAACAGAAGCAATGGCCCGCTATTATGCAAGTTGTGAAATTGGCTTTGCGCTTTCAGGTTGGGAAACTTTTGGTCTTTCTATTTTGGAAAGCATGGCAAGTGGAAATTGCTTGGTGGCTGCGTCTACAGGGGCTGCTGGGGAACACATCCGTGAATCCGGTGCCGGAGTTATTCTCCAAGAACACACGCCCGAAGCGCTTTCTAAGGCGGCATTGGAACTTATTTCAAATGATTTTTTAGAAATGCGTCAAAAGGCTCGTGCTTACGCGGAAAAGTTCAGTTGGGATGCTTGTTTTGATCGCCAATTAGAAATGTATAAGCGCGTTATTTCCACCTAGCGTTTCTTAAGATGTATTATTTTTTAGTGAGACAAAAGGGAATCCCCTTTCGTCAAAAAATTTACGAAACTGGAGAAATCTATGATCAGACATATCGTTTTTTGGAAACTAAAGTCCGAAGCAGAAGGCGCGAGCAATGTTGAGAATGCGGCGACAATGGTTGAACTGTTGAATTCTTTAGAAGGTAAGGTTCCAGATTTATTGAGCATTGAAGCGGGCGTTGATTTCAATCGTTCCGATGCTGCTTGGGATGTGGCTCTCTATTGCAAGTTTCCTTCCAAAAATGCCCTCAATGCCTATCAGATCCACCCAGAACATCTTAAAGTGGCAGCCTTTATCAAATCTGTGGTGAGTAATCGCTGCGTCATCGATTACGAAGTCTAAAACTATGGGTTCTGTTTCTGCCGTCCTTTTTGATTTGTATGGGACATTACTCACTTATGGTAATATGCGTGAGGCCTTTGCGTTTTGGCACCGCGATCTTACAACCGCTATTGTTGAAGCAGGCGGGCATGTCAGCATTCAAACGGTCGCTCGAAACTGTGAACATTTTTTTTCTCAGAAAATCACAGGCGATCCGAAATACACGGCTTATGAAGAACGTCTTCTTTTGCTCGCCAAAGAGTGCGGTATCACACCCACTTTGGAATGGATAAAAAAAACAGCAGTGACCTCCATGGATCATTGGCAAAGTGAAATATTTTTAAATCCGGAAGCTATTCCTGTGCTCCAAGCATTGCGAGCAAAAGGGATCCGCACCGGGGTGATTTCTAATTTTGATCATCACCCCCACGTTTATAAGGTGCTTCAACAAACAGAACTTTTTCACGAACTGGATGCCATCATCATTTCTGGCGAAGTTCGCCTCAAAAAACCAGACCCCCAGATTTTTCTTCTCGCTTTAAAAAAGTTGAATACGACCGCCACTAAAACGCTCTTTGTGGGCGATGATCCAGATAAAGATATTTGCGGTGCAAAAGCGATTGGTATGCAAACGAGACTTTTCGAAAACGGAGCATCCCTTTTCGAAATTTTATCTCCCCTTGAGGTTTCATGATTCCGAATCGAGTCATTTTTATCTGGCTTGGAAAATCGTTCCCGTGGAGCGGTGCCATGGCCATGTGTTCCGCTTGGAAAATTCAAAAGCCAGAATCCATTTGGCTTGTCCATGAAGGCTTGGAGAAAAAAGGCGATGGCTGGGATGCAATCAAAGATATCCCCACACTTCAACTTATGGAAGCAAATGATAAAAACTTTGAGGGGCTCCATGATGATGGGCTTTGCTGTTCTCTTTTTCACACTTTGAAATCACCTGCAAGTAGAGCTAATTTACTTCGTTTAGCACTTCTCTATAAAGAGGGGGGCGTATCCCTCGATACTGATGTGATGGTAGTGCGTCCTTGGAATGATCTTTTACATCAACCCGCATTTTGTGGCGTAGAACCTGTAGCCTTCCCTAACGATATTTACAAAAGTCCGAACCCGTTCCGCTCCCTTCAATGTGGACTCCTATTCGCGTTCCGCAAAGTTTGTGCGCACTCCCCCCGTGGTTACGAAATATTTCGCCTGTTTGAAGGCAAATTCTATCCGGCTGTGAACAACGCTGTTCTCGGCGCTGAGCCTAAAAATAAACTGATGGAACGAGCCTTTGACACCATTCGCAAAATGAAGCCCGAAGATCGACTCAAGCGATTCCAACTCGGTGCTCCTCTCATTCAAAAACTCACCAACAATCAAAGTTCCCCTGAGATGACAGTGTTCCCCTCTTCCTATTTTTGTCCGCTCGGCCCGGAAGTGAGCGCTCATTGGTTTCGCAAAGGCTCGGATACAAGACTGGATGACATGATTTTTGCGGATACACGCATCGTACATTGGTATAATTCTGTGGAAGAGCGTTTCCTCAAAACCAAATTGGATCGCGCCTGGTTTGAACAACACCCTGATACTGCTTTTGCAGAAATGGTACGCCGCTATGCAACAAAATAGCCGAAATCTCTTTCTTGAAATCGGAAAATCTGAAGAGGAAATTCGAACAAAAATAGAAGCGGCCTACGTCTCTCTTTTTGAAGGGAATCCTGAAACAGAGCGCATTTATTTCCAAGTGAACAAAGACAACGCCTATATCACGGACATAGGACATGATGACATTCGTTCCGAGGGGATGAGCTACGGCATGACCATTGCCGCACTTCTCCACAAACGCGAAGTTTTTGATTCGCTTTGGAATTTTGCAAAGAAATATATGCAACACCAAAAAGGGCCCAATGAAGCCTACTTTGCGTGGCAAGTAAGCACAAAAGATTTTTCCATGATGGACCCAGGAGCGGCCCCCGATGGAGAAGAATACTTTGCGGCAGCGTTAATTTTTGCCTCAATCGTTTTTGATACTCCTCATTATCGAAAAGAAGCAGAACACCTTTTGAAAGCGATGGCACATAAAGTGCCCGAAGACAATATTGAAGTCATGATGGATGCCAAAACAGGACTCATTCGATTTTCACCTGTCTCCGGTAATGATTTTACAGATCCGAGTTATCACACTCTTGCCTTTTACCGCCTTTACGCGACGATCATTGATAAAGAATTTTGGGAAACGGCTGCAACGAAAAGTCTTCAGTTTTTAAAAAGTACCA
>Ga0209467_1000749_pt1 | contig 37100 bp, 34 predicted proteins | sample Higcelwee11metaG_FD_187175 | JGI IMG/M metagenome (GOLD analysis project Ga0209467, IMG submission 187175) | Freshwater pond sediment microbial communities from the University of Edinburgh, under environmental carbon perturbations - High... | ecosystem: Environmental > Aquatic > Freshwater >... | reverse complement strand
GCTTGTATGGAATGAGCCGAGGAATGTTCCTTGTATGCTATAGACCTTGAACGTTTGCGGGCCTTGTACAAGCTTTGCTTCTGCTTGGGTAATGTGGATCGTTCCGGCAGTAAACTTGATTTTGTCGATGTTCACATAGCTTCCAGTGATGGCGATTTTCAGTATATGCGAACCCGTGGTAAGCGCTGTTGTTGTTCCTGTGATTGCGCTGTAGGTGTTCCAATCACCGGTATTGGGTACTTTAATGGTATCCGTGATGGCTTTGTCATCTATGAGTAATTGGAAAGACGATGCGTCCGACCCGGAGGATATGGTGGCTTCGTAGGTGTAAATGTCCGCTTGGGTAACGTTTACCGTGTATTCCAGCCATTCACCGGCTTCTGTATAACCGATTTTGTAACCGCTAGTTTCATCGCCTTCAATATCGACGCGGTCTGTGCGATAGACATTGCCTTTGTTTTCGGTATCGTTGTCGTAATAGGCTTTGTTCTGCCCGCCGACATCGTAGTTTTCGGCTTCAATCGTGCCCGGAATTTGGAGCGTGTCCGCATAAGGGCCTTGTGCAATGGCTTGTGCGTTGCTTACAAAGTACCAGTAGTCAAAATTGAAGAGTTCCGTATTGGCGGCTCCTTTGAATATAAAATAAACATCGTGGACGCCTGTCGGCTTGTCTACAACTACCGAAATTTCTTTCCAAGTGTCCGTGTTGCCTGTGCTCGTGACTTTCAGTGTTCCGATAAGCGTCCCCGAATCTTTGTCCAAGTGAATTTCAATGGAACTTTCGGTTGAAGAGGCGACAGCTACGGTAAGGGAATCCGCGCCAGCATCGCCAAAGTCAACAGAACGAATTTTGATGAAATCACCATTGTGAATTTTTGAAATGTAAACGCCGCGGCTTGTGTTCTGGTAAGATTTTAACCCAACGGAATAAGCCATCGTTTCTGCTTCTACGCGCTGGTAGGGATTCAGATCGTGAATAGGTTTCTCAATGCTTCCTGTGGTCATATCGAATTGCGGAATGGTTCCGTCTGCATTGTAAGTAAATTCATCCACGGCGACAGATCGCGTGAATCCGCCACCGCCTGGGAGTGCTCCGTTGTGGTAGAAGAAAAAGGAACGATTTTTGAAATCGACAATGCCAGAATGGTTGGTGAAGCTCCCGCCTTGATTTTTCATAATAATGCCACGATAAGTCCAAGGCCCCGTGGGGTTTGTGCTTGTGGAATAGGCAATGTGTTCTGGAATTCCGCCTGCGGCGTAAACCATATAATAGAGGTTGTTCCGCTTGTAGAACCAAGGGCCTTCTGTGTAAGAGGAACTTGCCGTTCCCGAACCCGCTCCGAACGCGGCTGCGGTCATTTCGTTGCCGATGGCGTTTCCTGAATAGGAGATCATATCTTCGTTCAGTTTTACATAGTAAAGTGTCGGGTTTCCTAAATAGAGATAAGCTTGATCATCGTCATCAATATATACTGTGGGGTCAATATAGGCCCAGCTTCCAGAAAGGAGCGGCTTTCCCAAAGCGTCTTTGAAAGGTCCTGCGGGGTGGTCCGCTACGGCTACGCCCACGGAACGCGCTCCAATCGTTTTGGGAATAGTGGTTACGTAGTAATAGAACTTTCCGTTGCGTTCAATGCATTGCGAGGCCCAGGCGGCGTTGGCTTCGGACCAGGAAAAATCCTTGTAGGAAAGAACCGTTCCTCGGTCGGTCCAGTTGACCATATCCGTGGAAGAGTAAAGTTTCCAATCGTTCATTTCATAATAGCTCGCCCCGTCTTCGTCGTGGCCTGTGTAGACGAACATCGTGTCGCCATACACCATCGGTGCGGGGTCGGATGTATACCAAGTTTGTATGATCGGATTGTCGGCAAAGGCGCAAACAGAGAGTGTGCTTGCGGCAATCAAAGTTCTTAAAAATGGAGAAATGTTTGATTTTTTCATATAAAACAACCTTTTTACAAACTATCCTGTAATTTATCTTGAATGGGGTATGTTTTTGTGTCCACTAAAAACTTTTTATGGATGTTCTATCCATAAAAAATCCTCCCATGAAAGAGCAAGGGAGGCCTCTAAGAACTCTTTTGTTTTAAAATCATATCGAGTGCTCTTTGGCGTTTGCGCGATTTTTCGTTAATTTCCGCCTTGTTTTTTGCTCGTTTACCGTTTCTGTCTGTCCTCTTTTCCCCTTTATTATCGCTTTTAGTGTTCACAAATCAACTCAGAAAAAGCCTTTTTCAGTCTCAAATTTTGAAGCTTTTATTCATTCATGCTGTTTTAATTCGAAGGACGGTGATGACGTGAATTTCATTTAGACGTCCCTGCGGGGCCGAGGATTATTAAAAGTGTTGTAACTTTTGAAAACGAATTTACGTCTGTATACAGACAATTCCTTTTTTTTACAAACATAAATTCATTTCTATGTTTATTTTTGTGTTGGGTTTTAGACTTTTGAGGTAAAAAAATGAAAAAATTGGTTAAGTTTGGTGTTGTTCTCTGCGCTCTTTTCTTCCTGTGGAACTGTGGCACCACATCTCCAGACACTCCAATCGTTACGTCTCCCATTGCCACTAATGTCGATTGCGCGGCTTTAGCGGCCGGGGGAACCCCGGTTTGGTGGTTCCTCGCGGACAGAGACTATTTGATCTCTCCCATTGACTATTCTGTAAGAGATGCTCTCGGTAACGTCATCGGAACCTATGATGCCAATACAAAAAATATCATTGACCTCAGCGCAACGATCGTTCTTGTCCAAGGACTTGATTTAACGCTCGTCCCCGTTCTAGACGTCAACTGCAACCTCACTTATCCCGACGGGTCAGTCGTCCCCGCCGTATCCTCTACATCTACAACTTCTTCATCCAGCGAAGTCGTGGTTATTACCAGTTCGGCTTCGGAGCCTCTTTCCTCTGCGTCCGATCCCATCGTAACGCTATCCTCTTCCAGCAATGAAATCGTTGTTGGTTCTTCTTCCAGCAATGAAATCATCCTTACTTCTTCTTCCAGTAATCAAATCGGTTTCAGTTCTTCTTCGTATGTCTCCTCCAGCAGTGCTAAATCCTCCAGTAGCGCTACCGTGGTCAGTAGCAGTTCAGCAGCAAGTGGAACGTGCCCCAACATAACAACGGTTTCCGGTGGGCGTTCTGGTTCCGGGTATGCCACCCGTTATTGGGATTGTTGCAAGCCCCATTGCGCATGGAAGGATAATACAAACAATGTAGCCCAAACTTGTGATGCCAACAATCAGGTCACCAGCGCTGAAGCTAAAAGTTTTTGTGATGGTGGTACGGCGGGTCCGTGCTTAAGCCAGGCTCCGTTCGAAGTCTGCGATAACGTCGCGTATGCCTTTGCGGCAGTCCCTGCGTCACTTGGCGGCGAATGTGGCAAATGCTTTATGCTCACGTTCACGGGTACTGGAAAATACGAGACAAAGACAAACCATCAGAAACTTGCAGGCAAAAAACTAGTGGTGATGGTATCCAACATCGGCGGCGACGTTAGCGGCGGCCAGTTTGACATCATGATTCCCGGCGGCGGCGTCGGTCAGTTCAATGGTTGCGCGGCTCAAATGGGCATTAGTAGCTTTGGCAAAACGTATGGCGGCCTCCTAGGCTCCTGCGAAGATGAAGTGGGCTATGACGGTGAGGTTTACCAGAAACGCAAGGATTGCCTGATCAACAAATGCAATAATACGTTTGGAAGCAGTTCCAAGCTTGCCGATGCTTTGGCTGGCTGCCTTTTCCTCGCCAATTGGATGGAAGCGGCCGGGAATCCCAATCACAACTACCAAGAAGTACAGTGTCCTCAGGAATTGGAGAACCGTTACTGATACGATAAAGAACAACGCAAAAGCTCCGGATTCATTCCGGGGCTTTTTCAATTTACACCGCTCGCCCGCGGACACGCGGATTTTATAGATTACTCGCAAAAGCGAGGCACAACATGGAATTATTGGACACGCTTCTTTCACGCAAATCCATCCGCAGCTACACCGGCGAAAGCATCCCGGCAGCTGACCTTCAAAAAATTCTCGAAGTGGGGAATGCGGCACCCGTCGGCAAAGGGCGCTTCAGCACCATGCACCTCACCATCGTCGAAAACCTAGGACTCCTGAAAGCGTTCGAAGAATGCACCGCGAAAGACCTCAACCAGAGGGAGCTCCGCCCGTTCTATGGCGCGCCCACGCTCATCGTCGTCTCCACAACGCTTGACCCGGAAAATTCGAACAACGTACCCTTCTCCAACGCGGCAATCATTGCATACAACTTAAACATCGCCGCCACCGCGCTCGGCTTCGGCAGTTGCCTCATCTGGGGAGCCTTTCGCGCCATCAACAAAAATCCAGTCCTCGTAAAAAGCCTCGAACTCCCCGACGGATTCACCCCGTGTTGCGGAATCATCGTCGGCAAAACGAAAGAACACTATGCAAAGCGCGAAATTGCCAAAAATCGCATCGGCGTAAATCGAATCCAATAAACATCATGTCAAGGGGGGAAGCCTCCCCCTCGCTTTGACCGCGGCTCCGCTCAAACGCGTCGCGCATTTCCCGCCGCGTTCTCCGCTACCCCCTCTCCTAGGGGCTCCGCCCCTAAAACCCCTAAAACCGCGAAGCCGCAGTCGCAAAGCGCGGACAAAGAAACAGCCAGAAACGATCATCAGCACAAAAAAACACAACCGCCACGTGGACGGATTGATTGCATTCGATTTTAAAATCTTTATTCGTATATGACGATGAGCATGAAGAAGACCCGGGGCATCCTCCTATCCTTTTCCAGCGGCACCGCGTGGGGCAATATGGGGGTAGGGTGACTGAGAGAATCGTTCTTTTAAAAATCCTGCAAATCCATTTCGCCGACACGGAAATGAATTCATTCACAAAGCGCTTGATCCGCTTGGTTGTCGTAGTCGATCACGGATTCGTTCAGACCCTTGCCGATGATGTTCGGGTTCGGTATACAATTGACATCTTCTAGGCATTCGCGACTGCTCAGGTAAATGCCAGGGAGGGCATTGAAAACGAGTGAACGTTCGCCGAAGGCCGTGAACATTTTGTGTGTGATAAGCTATATTGGTCGTGTCGTTTTTATTTAATTTGGCTCTTTCGCAATTGTCAATTTAGATGAAAAATGACATTTTTAATCAAGTCGATTCTAGGGAAACGTTGTTGACTTTAGTGCGGAATTTAGGTTCTATAGGTTTGCAAATGGAGTGGAAAATGGACAAATTCATTAAAGGGTACCTCTAAAAATTCATTTTCTATGAAATCGACTGCGGTGCTTCGCCATAGTTCGTCATTCAAAGTGGCGAATACAACCAGTATTCACCACTTTTCATTCCTGCTCTGGCTCGACCTCGTTCGATTTCATTCGCGCAAACCAATTTTTAGAGGTACCCTAAATTCGTGGTGGTCTTCTCTTTGCCTGTTCCGATAATGGAGGTTCCGGAGGCTCGGGCCTTTTCGGAGGTGCCTATGATGCATCGAATGTCGCTGAGGTGGATACGGCGACGCAGACGATGAGGTATTACTACACCGCAGGTTGCCGTTCAGAGAACAGCTCTTTTGTATGGAGCGATTCTTTGACCGGGAGCGAACTAATTACATATAAAATAAACATGGACACTCTTTTCTGGCAGTACATCCCGTACATCGGGTATCTGGAGGATGATTGGCACGTGATGCTCGGGAATGGAACCTCCATATACGGGACATGGGTCGATACCGGTTGCGAAATTGACAGCGGAGTGACCGTGTGCAAAGATATAGAGTTTGTAAAGACGTACTGGAAAATTGAAAATGGACTCCTGACGAGGACATGGGAACTTCTCGATACACTGGATGCATTCCACTTTGCCGTAAAGGATGTCATGACCGCTCTGTATGGGGTGGATATTTTTGAAGACAATGAGCAAGATACTTTGGACAGCCTCCGCTTTTCCATGAATCCGGCGAGTAAGACAACAGGAACATTCACCGTGCAGGATTCGGTTTATTCGTTGCTGGTTTCCGAACTGCTGGCTGCAAAAAGTCCGGACCCTTTGATTGTGGTCAAATATTCTGTGGGGTTCGGCTCAAGAAGCTGTGATTATGAGAATTCCACATACGCCATCACGCAATCAAATTGTTCTGCGAAATATCAGTCTTATTACAATGTTTATGATAGCGGAGAAGTAGATTCCGAAATGGACATTGGCAATAAGGCGGAGTTCAGGAATTGCCTCGCTTCCATGATCGGGCGCCCACTTTTCGAAACAGTTTCCCGTTATTTCCCCAAAACGTTATCACGTGCCCGGGGCCTTTGACGGGACGATCTATCTCCCATTTGAACGGACACAACAACGAAGGAAGCACATCTGTTTCAGATAGATTCAATCCCCACAGACTGTCTGTCCGCGGCATAAAAATGGGTACGATAAATCTTGGTGGAACATTAGATTCACTTTAACGAAGCATCCGTAACGTAAGTCTTATCTCATCTTTTAGTCTTGACAGGTAGACAATGCTCCACTATAGGCATATTCCATATAGATGCTTGTAGATTTCTGGTATAGCACTTGGGATTTTTCCGTGCCATCGCTAGCTTTTGTGGTAAGGACGATTTGTCCATCTGCATCGATAGAATAAGTATATGTGACGGAACCTGCAAATGTATCTTTAACAAAATGCCAGGTGGTTATATTGTCTTTGTCCATCGCTTCGCATTGATCTACAGTTGCAGAAGAAGAACTGAATTCTTCAACTACAGAGGAGGAACTAAATTCCTCGATTACAGACGAGGAACTGAATTCTTCAACTGCAGAACTGCTGGAGCCGTAGCCGCAAACGGATTCCGTATATTCACTCAAATAAGCCCAGGCTTCGCCATCGCATTCCATAATGTTATTCCATTCCGTAAGGTACACATGGGCGCACTTGTATGTTACCGAGCAGGTGTACTTTTGGAGAAGTTCATCTAAAGTAGCTACGGTGTCGGGTAAACCATTTGCATTGCTACTACTGCTGCCTAAAATCATAGAACTAGATGAATAGTCATTATTGCCGCCCGCATTTGTGGAACCGGACGAATCATCATCGCAAGCGACGAGTGCCGCCATAACGAAGCCGAGAAGAATCATAAGCCGTATTTTCATATTGTGTCCCCTTTATCTCACCGAGTGAGATTGTGTTCGTAAACTTGTTTGAAGTATACAAATTTTCGTAAGTTCATAAAAATATTTAATGGAAAAATCGTCATAAATTTATTACTTTTTGACAATCAGGAGTTTGTATGTACAAAGCCCTTGTCAAATTTGTATTTGTCTGTGTAAGTATGTTTTTCGCATCCTGCGACAGCGACAGTTCCACTTCGCCCACAGAAAGCAGCTCATCACTAGAATCGAGCAGTTCTATAATAGGAAATGCATCCTCCGCAAGCATTCAAAATTCAAGTTCCAGCGAAGCTCTATCAAGCAGCTCCATAACATACGTTTCCATATCCCTCAAAGAACTCATGTCTCTTGCGGGTTATACCGCAAATTGTATGGATGTCAACAGAAGATCCTCTAACACATACAGAATATACGGTTATGAGCCTGAAATCGAATGTTCTGAAATAGGCTGGGTAGATGATCCGGAAGGGGTTTTTCAGGCGCTTCTTGAGAATTTTGGCTTAGATGTTACCGTCGAATTAATGAAGCGAACTAACAGAGACTACACACCGGTAAGTATGCAAATTGATTCCACACAAGTAATCAATGTGCTTAAAGGATTCTTTGAAGAATAAATGCGCTCATGCAAATATTTTAAGGAACCGTCTCAAAGTCTCCAGCAGTTCACCAGTCATACAAACTTCTTCCTCCGGCTCCCTTACAGTCATGATCGGAATGCAGACGTGGATGGCGGAAACTCTAAACTACGTCTCCAAAAACAGCCTCAGTTAAGGTGGCGCAGTAGAGAACCATCAGGGGGCCTGAGATGGTCTAGACGTACACTCTCTAGGACCAACTCGCCTTATCATTTCTATCTTTCCCCCCATGAAAGACGATCGCTCCTCTCTTGTTTATGTTACGGGTGTTGGCCGCATTCCAGAAGAAAAAACTGTCGCTGTGCGCCCTGCGACCGATGGCATTGTGCGCATTTCCCTTAAAAGGATGGGTGGGGGAAAGATGGTGAGTGCCGTGGCGGGGGTTCCTCTCGAAAGCGATGCCCTGGATGCGCTTTGTCGCGTGCTTAAACAAAAGTGCGGTGTCGGTGGCGCCGTGAAAGATTGGGTGATTGAAATTCAGGGTGACAAACGGGCGGTGATTAAAGCCGAATTGGAGAAGAAAGGTTACACCGTGAAGCTTGCTGGCGGGTAACGGACTGATCACGCGCATTTTAATTTTAATAGACGGCAAAAACAAAAAAAAGACCTGATCGAAATCAGGTCTTTTTAGCTGCCTCACCTGGACTCGAACCAGGGACAACGCGATTAACAGTCGCGGGCTCTACCAACTGAGCTATGAGGCATCATAGCATTGATGTGGCCAAATATAGCAAGGAGAGGGTACCTGTCAAGGGGATTATTTTGAAAAATTTCAATAAAAACAAAGATTCCTCGCAGTGAAGGAATCCTAACGTTTATTTTGCTTGCTCTTGCCGTTGTTTGGCTTTTTCGCGAGCGGTGGCACCGATTAAGTTTAGATTTTCCCAGGTGATGAGGCTGATCTTCTTGCCGTTTTCATCGTAAAGAGCAAATCCTTTGGTATTGATTGCTTTGATGAGTCCGTTGACTGTCGTAATAAGACTATCCACTTTGTCGATCTTTTCGCGGCTATTCAAGAGGTTCTGTGCTGTGGGGTTCGTTTCAATTGCCTGCGTGATGGTGTCAATTTTGGCAATCCCTTCGGAAAGTTCATGGATCGCTTGGTTCGCGTCCTGTATTTTATCGGTTGCTTGAGATTCGATGGCGCGAATTGTAGAATCCGCCGTTCCTGAAACCGCAATGACTGTTTGTGATGCGGCTTCCGTTTGATTCAATAAACTATTGATCTTGGGCTGCACTTCTGCTGTCATATTTTCAAGTTCATTAACGATGGAATCCGCGCTTTTGAGAGCGGAGTTGAAGAGGGTAGGGACGGAAGGTACGGTATCGTTTCCGAGAGCAATCAACATCACCAATTCTTGGATGCCTTTGATTTGGGCAACGATGCTTTCCATGAGACGCAGCGTTTCAGCGACGCCAGGGACAAATTCGCCCTGATATATATGGTCTTCAGAGAGTTTGTGGCCTGTTTTTGAGCGAATGACATCGACGCGTCTTTGACCCATCAAGGCGTAGTTGATGTTGCGAAAAACGGTTCCTTCGCGAAGTACAATGGGTTCGTCAAAGAGGATGACGATACGAGCTTTGTGGCCAAGCCATGTGACAGAGCCCACGCGTCCGACCTGGTAGCCTCTGTCGGTAACAGCGTCTTCGGGCTGTAAGGAGCCTAATTCAGGGAAGTCCACAATAGCGGTATGGGATGTCTCTCGGTGAGCTTGCCACATTCCAAAGATCAACCCTCCAAGAATGAGGAAAATACCGATAAAGGAAAGGTATCCGATGGATTTGTCCGAGAGCTTCATGATTCTTCTAATATAGCTATATTTGTGCCATGATTTTACAAAAGGACACTCCATGAAAAAAGCTTCTAAAGATCAGAAGAAAAAAGTGGTTCTCGCCTATAGTGGCGGACTCGATACTTCCGTAATTATTCCCTGGCTTAAAGAAAATTATGACTGCGAAGTGATTGCTTTTGCCGCAGACTTGGGTCAAGGGGATTGCGATGCCCCTGCTCTCAAAAAGAAGGCCATTGCGACTGGGGCGTCCAAGTGCTATGTGCTGGATCTTCGCAAGGAATTTCTGGAAGACTATGTTTGGCCCACGGTTCGTGCGGGTGCAAAATATGAAGGCACTTACCTTCTCGGCACGTCTTTTGCCCGCCCACTCATTGCAAAGTACCAAGTTCTGATCGCTCAGCAGGAAGGCGCTTACGCGGTTTCTCATGGGGCTACGGGCAAGGGAAACGACCAAGTTCGTTTCGAACTCACTTATGCGGCTCTTGATCCTACCCTCGTGGTGATTGCTCCTTGGAAGGACCCCAAGTGGGAATTTCATAGCCGCGAAGCTATGGTGGATTATGCGGCGAAACGCAAAATTCCTATCACAGTCACCAAAAAGAAAATTTATTCCGAAGATGGCAACCTCTGGCACCTTTCTCACGAAGGGGGCATCTTGGAACAGCCGAATTTGGAACACAAGTATGACATGCTCAAGCTTTCGAACACCTATGAAACGGCTCCAAACAAGCCTGCTCATGTGACGATAAGCTTTGACAAAGGCACTCCGGTGGCCGTCAACGGTAAAAAACTGGGCCCTGTGGAATTGTTGGAATTCCTCAACAAGATCGGTGGCGAACACGCTTGCGGTCTGTTGGATATTGTTGAAAACCGTCTTGTCGGTTTAAAGAGCCGTGGTGTTTATGAAACTCCGGGTGGCACGCTCCTTTACAAGGCTCACGAATGCTTGGAACAGATTGTGCTCGACAAGGAAACTTTGTTTGAAAAGCAGAAGATGTCCATGACTTACGCGAACCTCGTCTATAACGGCCAGTGGTTTACGCCGCTCCGTCAGGCGATGGATGCATTCATTAAAGAAACACAGAAAGTGGTGACGGGTGATGTTACCTTGAAACTCTACAAGGGCAATGTGATTCCTGCTGGCATTAACAGTCCGTTCAGCCTTTACGACATGGACCTCGGCGGATTCTCTGATGTGGAAATGTATGACCAGAAGGATGCGACGGGATTCATTCGCTGCTTTGGTCTCCCGATGAAGACTCGCGCGTTGTTGCTTGGCAAAAAGAATAACGTTGATTTTGGTTCGACGAAGATTATCAAATAATCTTTGGTTCAGATTAAAACACAAGAAAGCCTGCGATCTTGTCGCAGGCTTTCTTGTGTTTACCTTACATTGAAATCTTTCAAAAATATTTTTTTAGTAGTCTGTGGAGTTCGAAATCTTTCGAATGGAACCAGTGGATATATTTTTGAGTAAATATATTCCCGAAGGAAAACGGGTGCGCACTTTATTCCAAGCCGTTTCGACTCCAGTGCTTTTTGCGGTGAATACAGCGATGCGTTTCCCGTTCAGATTGTAAACCGCATAGTTGGTTTTACGGGTTTGAATTCCCTGCAGTGCTTTTGTAATACCTGTTGTTCCTAGTTTTTCAAATTTAATCCAGTCGATGTTAAAGTAAGCTGCATCTACGCTGACTTTGAGTACGTGTGTCCCGGCAGAAATTGTGGAAGTGGTGTCCGAAATTTCTTGGAACGTTTTCCAGCCACTGGTATTCGGAACCGTAATGTTGTCCGCAATTGCGGTGTCATCCATATAAAGGCTGAAAGAAGCGTTGTCGCTTGCGCTTGCGATGCGCACTGTGTATTGCATCATTCCCGATTCTGTTACATTCACCGTGTATTTAAGCCATTCGCCGTTTTGTGCCCATCCGTAAACGAAAGCGCTTCCCGCGCTGTCGATGCCCGCGTTATCGGCACGATAAAGTGTGGTTTCATTTTCTGTGTCGATATCATAATAGGCGATGTTCTGCCCTCCGTTATCATAATCTTCCGCTTCGATAGTTCCTGGAATAGAATGCGATTTGAATGGAGTCAACTCGGTTGCGGAGGAAGAAGATGAAAAGATGACAGAGGAAGACGATGAAGATGGCGATCTTTTAAGAAGTGAAAGCATCATTTTAGCATAGCGTTTTCCTAGTTCCTGATAGCCGGCGTTATCAAAATGCAATTTATCTGAACCTCCTGTGCAGCCACTCGAACTTACCACGTGTGCCGTTGAAATTTTGTTCGGGAGCGCATTAATTTGTGAATTCGCGTCTGAGCATTGCCCAGGGCTCAGGACTTCGCCTGCGATGAACGGCACTGTGTCAGCGGAAAGGCTGAGATCGGTGAGCATATCGGTGTAAACTTTTTTAACCGTGTTAGCCCAGTCATCGTTATACGCATCGGTTTCGCCCTGATGCATTAATATTCCCTTGATGACCCCGACTTTTTGCGCTTCCTTCGCAAGATCAATAATTCTTCCATAAGGATTTCCGCCGTAGTCGGCGGCTTTTTGCTGTAAGTAGGATTCTGTTGTGGGAAGGTATGAGCTGTATTGGGCTTTGTCGAAAAGTTTGATCGCCGTGCCCGCGACTGCTACCGGAATAACACCGATCTTGATGCCGGGGAGACTATCCGCCATTGTTTTGCCGAAGTAGTCCGCGGGGGAAAGGCCTGTGTAGCAATGGAAAAGCGGCGGAACGGCCACTGCCCATTGCCCGAGAGTGCGTCCCATATTAGAACACGTCATGGAGGCGAGTACCTGAAAACGATCATTTTTGACTTTATTTGCGTCAATCGCTGTGGCCTGTCCTTCCATATTAGACTGGCCGAAGGCAATGTAAATATGAAAGTTTGGATCTGGAGCCGCAGACACTTGTACAGAAAATAATGCCCACAAAAAAAGTACAGAAGCAAAAAGAAACGATGTTTTCATGATGAAAACCTCCGAAAGGTATTTTCTGAAATGTATATCGCTTCATATTTTTTCTTTGACGATTTGCAAAAATGCGTTGTAAGAAATTAAACGCTCCTCAGGGGCTAGAAACTGGAGTTTCGATGAAAAGGGACTCTTTACTCTGATTTTGTCTCTCGCGTCTGTGTTATTTTGTGAAGCAAAAAATAAACGCCAGCGAACGTGAGAAGTGCAATGGCACTAGCAATCAGATAAGTGGCTCCGCTTTGCCATGGTCCGAGATTCATAAAGTACCGCTGTGCGGGGAATGTTTTGTAAACAGACATATCCATGGATTCAAAAGCCTGTTGGATTCCTTCTACATTGATCGTATAATAGAAGCGGGAAAGTAATAGAGAACCAACGGCTACGGCATAAGCGAACCAAGGCTTTATTGGGAGGGTGTCTAGAACTGTGCCGAGTGGGAGTAAAAGCAGGGGAAGGAAGGTAATGCTGTGCCGACTTTCGCTGTCTAGTAAGAAAATGACAAGCGCCGCCATAACGGTGAGATAGCCATACCCGTTATTTTCCATTTCGCGCACGATCGATTTCCAGAAGAATATACACAGCAGGGGGAGTATTCCCCAGTACATAACGTGATTTTCCAGAAAGATAAAAGGAGCTTGCAGAGGACGGAGGCATATTTGTAAAATGAAATTCGAAGTGCTATAGAAAAAATCGTTATTTGAGAAGATATGAACTATCGCTTGTATGCAGAGATAGATTGCAAAGAAACAAAATGCAGATCGAAATGTGAACTTTTTGGAAAGCCCGCGAATGAAATCCAGGACAGAAATGGAGATGGGGCGGAGTAAAAAAAAGAGAAATACGGCAGTGCAGAAAGCCGTGAACATAAAATAGGCGAACGGCATGGAATTTGGCAAATGAAAAATCATTTCATTAAAGTGAGTGGCTCTGTAACGAAAATAATTGAAAAGAGCCATTGCTACGATGAGAAGTAAGTAGGCGAAAGCAAAACCGTAAGGAAGCCGTTTGCCGAGTTTCAAGGGTGTTCTGTCGGAGGTTGCAGGTGAACTAATCGCCACTTTGTCCCGTGGAAAAAAGGCCATGATGAGCCCGGTGAGACCGAGAAGAGGCCATACAAAAGAACTAATAACGCTGAGAATAACCACTTTCCATTTTTCGTTTTTGAGAAAATGGTAAAAAGACATGAAGGAGAGCGTCAGTGCAAATGCATCCGTTTGGAATGGTTCATAGCCGATGTTTTTCAGAGTATGAAAATTAAAGAAAGTCAATGAGAAGGTAATAAGTTCAGTGGAACGAAACCATTTTAATAAATTTGAAGTTCTAAAAAAATAAATAAGCAAAAGTAAAACGGAGAGCGCATTCAAAAGAAGAATGCCGATCATTAATGAGTGATTATCTTTGGGTATATCTAAAATCGTGTAGACGACATTCTCTAAGGCGAATGGAGCGATCCGCTGGAGTCGAAACGAATCATACCCTTTACTTAAAATATCGTCCGTAAAACCAGCACTCACCTCCCGGTAGAATAATCCATCCCCCCCGGCACCATCATTCATAGCGATTTTTTCGCCCATAAAAGAGTGCACGAGAATAAGGCAGAGAATGGCACACGCAAAAATGCGTACAAAGTTTAGGTCACCTCTAAAAATTCTTTTTCTATGACCAGAAGCCGGTTCCCTCCGGGGAACATCAGGCTTCGCAGAGCTGACTTGTAGCCCCGCAGGGGTGAGGATGGAACAATGTGACACCGCAACAAATCGGCTGTGACACATCGCAAACGTTCGTTGCTCAAAGTGGCGAAGAGCGTTCAAGCCGAGTATCGCGATAGCGAACGCGTTCGCTATCGCGATCGAGGCGCCGAAGCGGATGCCGAAGGCATCAATAACACTATTATTAGCCACCTTTGTGCTTACGCACTTGTTGGTGCAACTCGGCAATGGGCATGCAAGCATGCTCGCTGCACTCGTTTTGGCCAACAATCGCGCCTGCTCTTGCTCGGTCTCGCTCAATTCCATGGTCGCAAACCAATTTTTAGAGGCGCCCTTTATTTTAGCCATTCTTCTTTGCTTTTTCCGTCAATCGTTACTTTGTATTTACCCGGGAACCCACGGAATCTCACGATGCCCTCTTTGTCGGCGGTGAGTGTTGCCTGGGTGGTCCACGTTTTGTGCCAAAGATCGTAGATGACTTTCGCGGCGGTTTTTTCCCGGCCATCGCTCGCGATGATGCCTCCGTTTTTGATCCAGTGACGATTGTCCCAGAATCCCCAGAGAAGAATGCCTTGGATGGCGGGGTGGCTGAAGGCGGTGCGGAGAAACATTTCGTATTGAATCGCCTGCTGTGTTTCAGAAATGCCGAGTCCCTGATCGTAGGTGCCGAAATCGAGTTCAGTGACTTTGATGGGAAGCCCTAAGGAGCCGAGCTTATCAAGGCGTTCCCGGATCATGGCGGGGATGACAGGGCGCGCTTGAAAATGGCATTGCACACCGAGTCCCTGCACGGGTACTTTTCTCTGGAGCATTCCTTTGACGAGTTCGTAGAAACGGTCTGTTTCACCGGCGGCGACTACGTTGTATTCATTGATGTACAGTGCTGCGGAAGGATCGGCGCGGTGAGCCCACACAAAGGCACTGTCCAAAAGGCCCCAGCCACATTTGTCAAAGAGGAAAGGCTCATGGAAAGGTTCGTTCCAAACGTCATATTCGGTGATTTTTCCTTTGTATTCCTTAAGATCGCGGTCAATGCGCTTCTTTAGATTGGAGGCGATGTCTTTGCAACTGCCCTGGATGCTCCAGTGTTTGTCATAACCATAGCCCTGAATGGCCCATATGAGCGCGTGGCCGCGGAGTTGCCAGCCGTTGCTCTCTGTGAATTTTATGTATTCATCCATGGCTTCTTTTTTGAGAGTTCCTTTCTTAGGTTCATATTCGGGCCATTTGAACTGGTTTTCACTCACGCCATACCAGAAATATTTTGTGGCTGTTTTGCGATACCATTTTTCAATGCTATCCTGTGTGTCGTAGAGGGCGAGGGCGGTTCCAAAAGGGAATTCATGGCGCACGAGTTCCACAGAAACTTTTGCTCCTGGGGTCGCCTGGATGGAAAAATCTTTTTTGCGGAGGCTGTCGATGCGGGCTTCGGCACCCAGGTACCAGGAATCATCCATGTTCTGGGCTTTGGTGACGGTAACGTTATCGATGTAAAGGGTGCGCGCCGCGTGCCCGATCTGGAACACCACATTGTTGAGGCCATAGCCTTTCTGGTCGGCGAGAAAATTAAGAGAATAGGTTTTCCATTCGGGGGTGAGGTCGATGAAAATGCTTTCTTTCTGGCGGTAATCCGGTCCACCTCCTTGAATGGTGGCGGTGAGGGGGCCTTTGCCTTTGGCTGTGAATTCAAGAGTGTAAAAGGCGGAGTCCGTGAGCATTTTGGGGGTTTGCAGCTGGAGTCCCCACCAGTCTTTGGGTTTCTTTTTAATGGAGATGATCGCTCCCTGCGAGCCGTTGACACCGATGCCTGTTTTGCCTACACTGTATTCCACTTCTGCGGGCCCTGCGGGATTGTTCCACAGGTACCAGCCACCATCGCCGTATTCCATGTCGCCGTTGCTGAGAATGTTGTCTGCAAATGAAAATATTGCGGTACTGAAAAGGAGAAAAAGAATGGTTTTGAGAAACATAAACTCCTGCCTGTGGTAATAATAAACTGTTCTTGAATATATTCTTTAAAGGGAACGGTGGGCAACCTTTAAAACGGCGCATTCGCTGTTTTGGTATACGTCAGTATACAGGACTTTTATAAAAATACATTCCCATCAAAAAATATTTGAGGCATTCTTGATGGATACATTTTTTTGCTCACAAATGGGTTCAAAATATTTTTCATCGTTTTGAAGAAATCAAGAAATAATGCAACTTCACATAAAAACGGTTAAAAACTTCAGAGAAAAGAGTAGAACATAAAAACGGAACAATTAATCTCATAAGTACTTTGTGCGTTACTTCTTTTGGAAAAATTTCTGAAATAAGGCAAAAAAAAAGAATTCACATTTGCTTATTTTACTTATTCTTTACAACTGGCCTTAGTCTTTTTGCCCCTATAAGAAACCTTTTATTTGTTGAGATTTATATGAAATGGATGCCGTTTATCGCACCTCTTTTTACGGTGAGCATTGGCTTTGCCGCTGTACAAAGCGACTCTACAGATATCCTTTTTGACGATTCTGCTGTTCATGAGTACACCCTGACATTTTATGCTTCTGATTGGAAAACTCAACTTGAAACAAACTACACCAATGATGCTGGCTATATTCCAGCCAAGTTTTCTGATGGAAAAATTACAATTGATAGCGTGGGTGTTTGTTACAAAGGGAACTCTTCCTACAATGCCGCAGGAACCTCACCCAAAAAGCCTTTTAAAATCAAATTCAATGAGTTTATCAGTGGTCAAAAATATTATGGCATTAAAATTTTAAACTTCAGCAATAACTATGGCGACCCTACTTTTCTTCGCGAAAAAATTGCCTATGATATTGCCGCCAAATATATGCATTCTCCTCGATCAACATTTGCCACGATCACCATTGAATCAGAACTCATCGGCTTATATACTCAGATAGAACAAATTGATAAACAGTTTCTTGGAAGATATTTTACGGATGATTCGCTCAACTTATTTAAAGCCAGTGATGCCGGAGCTTCTCTTACATATAGCGGTACAGATCCAAGCCTCTACGCTTCACAAATCGAACTTAAAACCAATGAAGAGACCAATGATTGGTCGGGTATGATCGCTTTCCTCAACTACATCAACAATTCTGATAGTGAAACTTTTTGTAGTACTTACACAAATTATATGGACCCAGATAATATCGCTCCTTTTCTTGCCTTTATTATGACACTTTCGCATTTTGATTCCTATGTTGGAAGTGGCCGCAATTTTTATCTCTATCAAACTAATTCTGACGGCTATATGAATTTTCTTCCTTGGGATCTCAACCTTGCTTTTGGAGGCTATTCCAACGGTTGGGATGTATATAATCAAAGTGCCATAAGCACGAGCAATATTTCTGACAGGCCCCTATTCAATCAATTAATGAAATGTCAGAATTTCCAGTACAAATATCTTTCTTACATCAAAAATATGATCAATACTTATGCTTCTACGGATTCAATTCAAAAATCTATAGACCAGTATGTAAATACAATTCAAACCTTTGTAGAAGCCGATCCAAACAAATTTTACTCTCTTTCCGACTTTTCTACTAATCTTACTTCCAAACTAAGAACGGCCTCAGGAAGCATTCCGGGATTAATCGAATTTTCCACAACTCGAAACGCCTTTCTTCTTAAGGAACTGGAGAGTATTCTCCCTGAAGATTACGAAGCACTCAGAGTTTCATCTTTATCGTCTTTTAGGGTCAGCATTTATAATGGACAGATCATTCTTTCCAATCTTTCCTCAAATAAAAGAATTCAGGTTGAGTTTTTTAAAACCAATGGCGAGCGTCTTGCAGTCATTCAAACCAGCCAATTCATGATTCCCATCCCTGTTCTTCCCAAAGGGATGATTCTTATTCGTATTCAAACGCAACAAAATACTCGCATTTTAAAATACAATAACCTTTAAAGGAGAGACTTCATGCCAATAGCAACAAGGCTTATCGCCATAACTCTGACTTGTTTCGTCGCTAATTCCTTAGCGGCTAAAGCCGATGCGCTCACTTTTATTTACGGAGGTCGCGAAACTAAACTGATCAGCAATGACAACAGCACAACCATTCAAACGTGGAGTGTGTCAAGTCCTTATTCCGCTTCTATGTCCGATAGTGGGACTGTCTGGTACACAACATCATCAACAACAGGTGGGATGGGAGGAGGTGGTGGATCATCCTCCTGTAATCAGGGTGCTGCGTGGGGGAATATTGTGGAGTTGGATTGGAATGGTAATACCATTCGGACCATCACTACCGCTCAATTGGGAGGAGGAACGCCTCATCATGCCATAACTCTTACAGACAAAGGAACTGTATTAGCTATTGTCGCTGAAACTTACAACGGAACTTGTGGGGAACGTCTTGTTGAATTTGATCCTCAGCAGAATAAAGTGATTTGGGCATGGCACACCAATGATCATGAGGGGTCCAATAGCGCCACAAAACTTAAAAGAGGTTCTTCAAGCAATGATCCTTATCATGTCAATAACGTGGATCTTGATACCAGCTCCAATCGAATCGCATTTAGCTCTCATAACGTTCAGGAAGTTTTTGTAATTAACCACGCCATTGACTCTACCACAGCAAAAGGAACGGCCGGAGATATTCTGTGGCGTATTGGTAAACCCTCAAACTATGGGGTTTCTGGAGGAACCCAATATGCTGATCAGGCGGTTCATAGTGCTCGCTGGGTAAAGCCAAGCTATCCTGGAGCCGGCAATATCATTTTCTATGCCAATATTTCCCCCGCAAATTCAAATTACGCTACAGGTTACGAAGTCACGCCCACTTATTCTCTGAGTAGTAGCGGCGAGTGGCAGTATAAAATCGTTTTCAGTGGAACAAACAGCAAATCGAGCTTTACTAATTCTGGAGGCATTGATAAAATTTTCAACGGTAACTGGGTTGTCACTTATTCTAATGATGATTATACAGCCTATGAATTTGATGCCAGCGTGGGTACAACTCAAACTAAGGCAAGTTCTGTCGCCACTTGGACCAGTGCAGGGCAAAATGGGCTTCATCGTTATCCTGTTTGCGGGGGACGTCTTCTTGCAGGAGTTAATGCCAACGATGCGGAGGCAATCGCCCTCTACAATGCGATGGCCTGTGCCAACAGTAGCTCTAGTTCAGAAATCGTGGTTTCTTCCAGTTCTTCGAGTTCGGAAATAGAGTCTTCCTCTAGCTCTGATATTTCCGCCATTTCTCCTATGGTCAATAAGTCCAATTTCCAATTTAATGCCAATCATAATCAGATTTATCTCAATGATCTTATTCCCAATAGCCGTGTAAGCATCGCTGATATCCATGGCACCATTAAGTTTAATGGGATCATTCAGGCCAGTGAGTATAAATTAAATACGACATCATGGGCAACAGGCGTTTATTTTATCAATATCACCCAACCCAATAAAACCATAAATCATCACACCGTTATGGTTATCCATTAACGCTGTTTGAGGAAACAATGAATATAAAATATCTTCTTTCATTTACTTTTCTCCTCATGCTTTTTGCTTGCGGAGGAGATAATTCCTCGTCTTCAGAGGAATCACAATCTTCGTCTTCAGAAGAATTACTATCCTCATCTTCAGAAGAATTGTTTTCTTCTTCCAGCACGGAAATCTCCATTAACTATGGACCGAACCAGCAGAAGATTCCTTCGGCTGCGGTAACATTCAGTATGGGGGCAAATCTCAATGATATCTATAATAGTGCCGTGGATGGTGCTTTATTTGACAACCTGATCATTCAAAATGGCACACTGGAGGATACTGTTCATTCTGTCACCTTCACCTACGATTTCATGATGGATGAAACAGAAGTCACTCAAGCTCAAGTCGTCGCTACACTCACCGCAGCAGGGGAATCGGATGTTCTTAGCTCGATTCAGACGAGTTGGAGCACTTCACACGATGTGGCACACATGCCTTCTGGAGACAATTATCCAGCAAACATCGCTTTCCCTTATTATATCGCTCTTTATGCAAATGCACGAAGCACACTGGAGGGACTTACCCCTGCATACACCATCAATGAAGACCAATCCTTCACTACGGATTACTCTGTAAGCGGTTACCGTCTTCCCACAGAAGCGGAATGGGAATTCGCTGCACGCGGCGGTACAACGACCGACTTCTACTGGGGTGCTTTTAGTATGCCTCTATCCGATACAGACAGCGCTCTTGTTTCAGATTATGCCGTCTGGAAAGTGAATTCCAATGATTTAGGCACAGATGCGGAAGGTTATGGTCCCCACGAAGTGGCTACGAAACTTCCCAATGCCTACAACCTTTATGACATGAGCGGCAATCTCTCCGAATTTGTCAATGAAGCATGGGATTGGCATGAATACGCTTCGGCTGCGGTTACCGATCCTCAAGATGCCTCGACACTCAGCAATGATATGGATGCAATCCATAAGCGTGGCGGTAATTGGATGGGATATGCCATGTTCCTTCGCTCTAGCAATAGAACTTATTACTACACGGCTTACAAAGAATATGGCGTAGGGTTCCGTCTAGTTAAAAAAGTTCTTAAAAAAGTTCTTTAATAAAAAATGACGCATCAGGATATCCACTCCATCCTTTTGTCATTGGGTGGATTCCTTTTTACTCAAAGGAACCCCCAGTCTTTTGTGCGGGGTTTCTATCCGAGCGTAGCGGATTTTTTTATACCCTCCGGTGCGATTTTAATCCTCAGGGTTTGAATCCTTTTGTTGCATTCATTGACCCATTTTCAGGGCGTCCCCCGGCAAGCCGGGTCGGGGTGGCTTTAGGGCTACCCGCTGGTCGGTGCTACGCACTGGGCTCACGCCCACCCTCCGCCTCCCTGACGCAAAACCGCAATCTCTAAAAACCGCGAAATTCGCTCAAATTCGAAATTTTGACAGTAGCTTTTCCGAGTGGTTTGTCAGCTAAGATTCTAAATTTTGTAAAATATTTTTTCAAAAAAGGTCACTATGCCTTTATCCAAAATTTGTTGGTTGCTCGGAGCTTTACTGGTTTCTGGAGCGTTGGCAAAAGACGGTACCCTTTCTGGTTCAGGAACAAGTGATCCGATTTGAAAGTGGTAGGTAGCGGCAGTTATGGACTCGATGGTTCTTATAAGCTAACGGCTGACATTGACGCATCGGCTTCCGCAAGCGAGAACAGTGGGGCGACTTTGCGCCTATTGGAAATGAGAGTTACCCCATTTATAGGCTCCTTTAATGGGGTGGGTCATGTGAAAAATTGACTCACTCGGTCTTGTCGAAAGTTCAGTGACAGGCAGAAATTATGTCGGCGGTTTGGTGGGGACCAATTATGATGGTCCGGTGAGTAACCGCTATTGGGACACGTCAACGTCCGCACCGTTTTTTGAAAATGGTGTCCCATGGGAAACTTCGGGCGTCCAATGTGTGCGTTGCGTGAGGGGGCGTCACACGACTGTGCCGGGACCTCGCGGCCCGGGGAGCCCCACCGGGGCGACTAGCACCCGACCGGACGCATGTCCGGGCACGCCCAAAGAATAAGTATCTTTGTTCTGTGCTTTATACTCCTTATCGAAATTTTCTCTCGAAGGTTTTTCCGCAGTTCAAGAGGGTGCGCAAGTTGCCGCTTTCGGGCGGGATGACGTGCCCTAATCTGGATGGGACGAAAGGGATTCTGGGTTGTACTTATTGTAATAATAAGTCGTTTAGTCCTGTGTGGGATCTTGCGCATGTGTCGGTGAGGGAACAGTTGGAGACGCGCATTCCCGGGCTTCGCGCGAAATATCCGGAGGCGGGGATTCTCGCTTATTTTCAGCCGTATACGAATACTTATGCGCCCGTGGAGCGTCTGCGGGAAATTTTCACGCCCGCGTTTGAGCACCCGGAAATTGCCGGTGTGGCGGTGGGTACAAGGCCCGATTGTCTTCCGGAAGAAACGGTCGCGCTCCTTGCGGAATTCAATCAGAAGAAGCCTGTGATTGTGGAGATTGGTTTGCAGACGGCGAATGATAAGACGCTTCAGGATATTCATCGCGGGCATACGGTCGGGGATTTTAAGGAGGCGGTGCGCCGTGTGCGGGCCCGCGGACTTTGGGTGACGACGCATTTGATTTTAGGGCTTCCGGGGGAGACGATTTCGGATTTTATGGAGACGGCGCGCGTGGTGCGGGATCTGGATATTTCTGCGGTGAAGATTCATCCACTTCATATTGTGCGCGGGACTCGAATGGCGGAACAATATGCGGCGGGGGAGTTTGCGTTGCTTTCCTTTGATGCTTACTGCGATGCGGTGGCTTCGGTGATTCGGGTGCTCGGGCCTGGGGTCGCGATTGAGCGATTCAGCGGCGAGAGTCCGGATGATCTTTTGATTGCGCCTGACTGGAGTGGGAATCGGAATCAGATTGTCGCCCGGGTGGAAGCGAATCTGTTGTCTTTTTAAGCCCCGGGATGTATTCTTTTTTTGCAGGGTGGCATAACGGGTTCTATAAAGAAGGTATTTTATGATTATGATCCGTACTCCACTGTTACTTGTGTCCATCTGTATTTTTCTGTTTGCTTGTGGCGAGGCCTCTAAAGAAGATGCGAATAAAATGCAAATGCTGAAAACAGGACCGCAATTGGATGATAAAGGGATGCTGATGCTGGATTCCAATTTGTCAGAATATCAGATCGCCCCTTGGTCGGAGAATCCGAGTTGTATTTTGATTCGTCAGGCTGGGGTGGATTCGCCCCTTTCTATGAAAAATGCGGTGCTTGCGGAAAGTCACGCGCATAATAAAATTGCGTACGTTTTTGCCAATGGAGCGAATTGTCTCGGTGCTTTTGTGACGGATACTCAAGGGAAATTACGGCATTTTCAACCGACGCTTTTCTGCTCGGATTCTGTAGCGCTGAAACCGAAGGTGATTCACATTCTGTGGAAGGCTTCGGGGATTCCCGCCGTGTTGGTTTCGGAATCTTCGGGGGAGCGCGGGAGCGCGCTTCGCATTCGCCGCCTGGATGGGGGCGTGGGGGAAGTTTTTATTGATGAACGGGTGAGTAACGAAGATGCCTGTGGCCCTGAGGAAGATGAGGGAATACTTCCGTGCTTTTCCAATACGACGCGCATTCTTTTGCCCGATACCGGGAGTACTCTGCCGGATACGCTCGTGACTCATACGACAGGAACGGTGCTTGAGGGGAAACGACTGATAGAGGTGAATGTCCAAGATACGATTCTTTTGCCCTGGAATTAAAGGCGAAGTGTTCAATATTTCGGCTACTTTTTAAAAACAAAAATCCTCGGTCATCGCCGGGGATTTTGACGTTATGCATTTCTAAAACGATTTAGAATTTCAAAGCGTAAAGTTCTTTTTTGTTTTGCGCCCCATCACGACAAGCGAGATTCCCATGAGGGCGAGGGCCCCTAATGAAACTCCGATCCATAACCAGTTGCGATCCACAGTCACCTGGAAAAACAGCACGGAGAGGCTCCAGCCTAACACCGTTTGGAATACCGTCATTAATGTGCCGTAAAAGGTTCCCAACTCTCTGAATGCGGTGCCGAGGGCTGCAAGACAGGGCACATAAAGTAAAATGAACAGCAGATAGGCAAGGACCTGATAGGGCCCGTGAGTGAATCTGGCACGCATCACGGTGAGGACTCCCGCATCGCCATCATCACTCGCTTCGATGACTCCATCGCTTCGGAACGGGTCCAGAAATCCGCGGAACACATTCACAATATTTGTGGGAACAGAGATAAACGCTTCTGCGACAGAGCTTACGAGGGAAAACGATTCGGCTTTTTGAGTGCTCGTTTCTGTATTCCCCGGCTCCCCGATTTTGTATAAAGAGGTGAGCGTGCCGACGATGGCTTCTTTTGCGAATACCCCCGTGAGAAGTGCTACGGAGGCGGGCCAGTTTTCTTTTTCGACGCCCAAGGGTTCAAAAATAGGCGATATCGCTTTGCCTGCTTTGGAAAGAATCGATTTTTCGTTTCCACTGTTCCCGAAGGTTCCATCGGTGCCTAGCGAACTGAAGAATCCAAGAATGGTCACCATGATGAGCACAATTTTTCCTGCGCGAAAAAGAAAATCCTTGAGGCGAAACCAGGCGTGACGCAAAAGCGAATCGAGACGAGGCGCATGGTAAGGCGGAAGTTCCATAATGAAAGGAGTCGCTTTTCCCTGAAAGAGAGTCTTCTTTAACACGAGGCCGTAGAGCATTCCAATCACAATGCCCACGAGGTAAATCCCGAAAATGATATTGCCCGCATTTTTGCCGAAAAAGGCAACGCCAAACAGCGCATATACCGGGAGGCGCGCGCCACAGGACATGAAGGGAATGATGAACATGGAAAGAAATCGATCTCTTTTATTTTCCATGGTGCGCGTCGCCATGAGTGCGGGCACGGAACAGCCGAACCCGACGAGCATGGGCACAAACGCTTTGCCGGGGAGACCTAAGAACGTCATGAATTTATCCATGATGAAAGCGGCTCTTGCCATGTAACCCGAATCTTCCAGAAAGGCCAGAGAAAAAAACATGAAAAAGATAGGGGGGATGAACGTCGCGACCGTTTGCACACCGGTACCCAAACCGCCGGCGAGGAGCGCTATCAAAGGCTCTGGCGTCCCCAGGGAAGTGAGTAATGCGGCAAAACCATCCACGAAAATGGCCCCAAAGAGAATATCGAAAAAGTCGATGAATGCGCTTCCGAAGGTGATCGTCACCCAGAAGACGAGATACATAGCGATGAGGAATAAAGGAACTCCCCAAAAACGATTTAAGAAAAACCGGTCGATTTTATCGGTATGGGTTCTTTTGACGGTGGGATCTTTAATCACGTCTTTAATCACGTTACGCACAAACAAATACCTTGAATCTGCAATGGCAAATTCAGGATCTTCGCCGAGTGCCGTTTCGATTTCGGTGCGATCCAGAACGGTTCCCAGTGTTTTCGCTTTCTCTACCACACTGCTGTTACTTTCCAGATATTGAATCATGGCCCAGCGTTCCGAAGCATTCAGCGCTTTGGCGGTGTCTGCAAGTGCAGGTGACATTTCTGCAATGACTTTCTCAATCGCCTCTGTGTGTACGATGCGCATGGGGGAAGGATGTTCCTTATGCAGCAATTTATGGAGGTCGTGGGCAAAACTTTCGCAGCTCTTTTTCGAAACCGCAGAAAGGCTGATCACCGGAATTCCCAGTTTTTCTTCAAGGGTATGCTCGTCGATGTGAATGCCCCGATGCACCGCGATATCCATCATATTGAGAGCGATCACCATGGGAACTTCCATTTCCATCAACTGTGTCGTCAGGAAAAGGTTGCGTTCCAAATTCGTGGAATCCAAAAGATTGATCACCAAATCGGCATCGCGTGTCAGAAGGTAGTTGAGGGCCGCCCGTTCATCTTCACTGTTCGCAAAAAGGGCGTAGATCCCTGGCAAATCAATGACTCGAATGGTGTGGTTGTCCAGAGTAAAAAAACCTTCTTTTTTATCGACGGTAACGCCCGGCCAGTTGCCCACTTCTTGGCTGGAACCTGTCAATGCATTAAAAAGGGCTGTTTTGCCGCAGTTTGGGTTACCCGCGATGGCAATGGTAAAATGTTCTTTTTCAATAGTCATATCAAATTTTTCTCAATTGAAGAATATTCGCTTCGGCTTTTCGTAACGACAACCGATAAGAGAGAACGCTCACTTCGATAGGATCGCCGAGGGGTGCCACCTGCAAAACGTGAAGAATCACGCCCCGCACAAGACCCATGGCGAGAAGCTTTGATTTGTAGCGAACATCACCATGATGGTAGCCCAGAATTTCGGCGTTGTCTCCGGGCTTCAAATCCGAAAAAGTGAATTCTTTATTTTTTAAATCATCTTTAATACAGACTTTTTGATCGCTTTTTTCGTTGTCCGTTTCACATACACAAGAACCACTCATTTTGAACTTCCTTTTTTACGGAATTCCTTTACAAAAATTCCGATTTTAGAAAGCGTTTCTGCAGAAAGAATATGCTCCATGCTACAGGCGTCATTATTTGCCGTCGCCTCGGAAACCCCTAAATTCATAAGAAATAATTTGAGAAGAAGGTGGCGATTTAAAATTTGATTGGCCAACTTTTCTCCTTCCTTCGAGAGATCTACGCCGGCATAAGGCTCTTGTGTCACAAGCCCCAGCTTTTTCAGTTCCAGCACCGCTTTCGCGACTGAAGGCATTTTGACGGCGAGGGCTGTAGAAATATCCTTAACGCGGGCAATGCCGTTTTCTTTGCGGAGCATGTAGACCATTTCCAGATAGTCTTCGAGACTTTGGCTCAGTTTTAATGGCGTTGAGGACATCGCATTCCTTTTGTTAGTCTTGGCTAATAAAAATATAGGAACACTGTAAATGTTAGTCAAGGCTAATTTAAGGAAAAATAAAATTTTTTGCTTTTTTTCTCATTTTTGAAGAGGAAAACTGAAAAAGGGAGGTTTTGTAGGAATCAATTGATCTTGAAATTGGAAAATCAAAAATGGATTCGAAGCCAGTTAGAAAATTTCAATGAGAAGACTTCCGCCCAAAAGGAGGATAATGGTTCCGCAAACGGCGTTTACAATGTGCGAGCGTTTCAAAAAGGCGAGACGCGCCTTGGGTGCCGAAAGGAGCCCCGCCACAAGAGAATACCAACCCATTTCTAAACAAAAAATGCAAATGAGAAAAATCAGAAATTCTCCTAGTGTGACGCTGTGCGGGAAAAAGGATGTGTAGGCGCTCATGTACACCACAAAGGTTTTGGGGTTGGAAATTTGGGTCAGAAATCCGGTTCTCCAGGACTTGCTCCTTCTCATTGGAATGACAGGAGTCTGTTCCTTTTTGCCCACGGAGATCATTCGGGCATGGTGGAGCATTTGAAGACCAAGGAACATCAGGTAGACTCCGCCAATCACTTGTAACGTGGGACGGACGAGGGGGTGAATATTAAAAATGAGCGTAAATCCCAGTTGGAACAGGGAGAATAGGACGAGACTTCCGCAACCGAGTCCTGCAGCAATGGCGAATCCATTTTTGCGCCCTTGGGTGAGGGCGGTTTGCGCGGTGATCACAAAACTAGGCCCTGGGCTCATAATGCCAAGGAAAATCACCGAAAGTACAGGAAAAAATTGAATCAGCATTGCTCAAATATAGAACGTTACTTTCGTTTTGTTTATGTATATAATTAAATATTTGCATTAATGGGAGGAGGGGGAACAAGAGGGTTTGGAATGACGAGCGACTCCTGTTATGTCTATATTTTCGCTAAAGGGTGCTTTTAGAAGTTGCCTTTTTGGAATGAAATCGAACTGGGTTGAGCTTGAAACAAGAGCACTTGCGCTTTATTTTTATTAGTGCTGAGTGAAAGTGATCCTTCATCGATGTTTTTGTGAAATGTCTGGGAGCAGGAATGATTCATGGTTAAAATGAGTGGTGGTGAACGAACTATTTAAAAGAGGAGCGTTTTTATGAACAAATTAAAATTTTGTTTTTGTGGATTACTGAGCTTTACGGCTTTTGCCTTTGCACAAAATGAAGAGGCGGTGTCTTCTTTGCAAGAGCATCCCGAGGCTCGTCCTTTTTCTGTAGGGCTCCACGTTTCTGCAGGGTACAATGCTTATTGGAGCGATGACAATGCGAAAGACTTTTGGGGACCTGCCGTCAGTGGTGGCGTCACATTTCTTCTCCCTCTGATGGGAGTCATTTCCTTAAATCCGGAATTGAGTCTGGATTTTCGCACGGCCTCACAAGAGACAACAGAACCTTTTGGGACTCAAGAATACACAGTCAAAGAAACCCTTACCGAACTCGGTTTGGATCTCCCCATTTTAGTTCGCTTCCATTTTAATGACGCACTTTTTGCGGAATTAGGTCCCCAAGTTTCTATGAATATTTCGGACGAGTATACGGTTGATGATAATGGTGACGAATACAGTACGAAAAATACAGAACGTTCCGCTTTTGAATTGGCGACCATTGTGGGTGTTGGTTATCGCATCGTCCCAAAATTTGAACTGGATTTTCGTGTTGTGATGGGGTTAAACAAAGTTTACGATGATGATGTCATCACAGGAACCACTCCCAGAACGTTTCAAATTCTGGTGGGCGCCACTTATTGGGTGATGTAAAAAAATTAATTTTTCCAAACGCCGTCGAATACGAATTCGGCAGGGCCCGTCATGAGCACGTGGTTATCGGATTCGCGCCACTCAATGAAGAGCGTGCCTCCTGAAAGTTCCAGTTCAATTTTGCGATGGGTCTTGCCGCGGAGCACACAGGCGACGGTCGTGGCACAGGCTCCGGTGCCGCAGGCGAGGGTTTCACCTGTGCCCCTTTCCCAGACGCGCATCCGCACCTTGTCTTTACTTATCACCTGCACAAATTCAATGTTCGCCTTACGCGGAAAAATCTTGTTGGTTTCGAGGCGCGGGCCTTGGGTGAGTACAGGGGCTGTGTCCACGTTGTCTACAAAAGTCACCGCGTGAGGGTTCCCCATAGAGACACAGGTCAAGTCAAAACCTTCCAAATTAATTTGGTTGGAATCGCCGAGTACGGGAATGCGGGCAGGTTCGAGAATGGGTTCGCCCATGTCCACGGTGGCGGAGACGAACTTGCCGTTTTCACTTTTGATGTCAATAATCTTGATGCCTGCACCCGTTTCGAGAGTGAGTGTCTCCTTGCCCAAACCCCAGCGTTCCCACACAAAGCGGGCGACACAACGGCTTGCATTGCCGCACATTTCGGATTCGGAACCATCCGGGTTGAACATGCGCATCCGGGCATCCGCTTTATCGGAATTGCCAATCAGCACCAAACCGTCCGAGCCAATGCCAAAGTGACGGTCAGAAACTTTGGGGGCGAGGGCACAGGGATCTGTAACCGTATTGTTGCGGTTATCCACATACACGTAATCGTTGCCTGCGCCTTGCATTTTGCTGAACGGAATCATGGTCTTTGCCTTTTCTTAAGGAATCGTTGCTTGGGGACACCTCTAAAAAATCCACAATCATAGTCCTCTTTCATTCCTGCTTGGGCTAGGTCTCGCAGAATGTCATGGACGCAGAGCATTTTTCAGAGAAGTCCTTTTCTGAAAATAGAAAAGTTACCGCTAAGGCAAAAGGGCGACCTCTATTTGGACGAATAATTATTAAATTCCTTGCATGGATATTGCAGATTGGCGAAATCGCATTGATGAACTTGAGGATATGATTATCGACCTCCTGAATAAGCGCGCTGCTTATGGGGAGGAAATTGGTAAAATTAAACGGGCAAAAGGGCTTCCGGTTTTGGACCCTGTCCGTGAAATGGAAATTTTGAATAGAGTCGCCGCTAAGACGAATGGGCCTTTGCGCTCGGAAGCGATCCGGCATATTTTCTCTGTCATTATGGATGAAACCAAAAAACTGGAGAAGTGAGTATGGTGGGGCGCATTACTCTTGTGGGCTTTGGCCTTTTGGCAAGTTCCATTGCTTCTGCCCTGAAGCAATCGAAGTTACCCGTACGGGTGCGTGCGGTAAGCTCGGCGGGTACGCTGAAGCGTGCGCAGGAATTGAAACTCGCCGATGAATTTTTTGAATACGGAGATGTGGAAGCTTGGGTCGCCGATTCCGATCTGATTCTTCTCTGCACACCGATTTTAGGAATTCTTTCTACGCTGGAAACCCTTTCCGCAATTACACCCAAGCACCCGGTGCTCGTGAGCGATATCGGGAGTACCAAGTCCGCCATCTGCAAGGCGGGAGCAAAACTCAAAGCTCCTTTCACTTTTGTGGGAGCCCACCCGATGGCGGGTTCCGAAAAGCGGACCTTGGAATTTAACGATCCTTCTCTTTTTGAAAATGCGTACTGGTTTCTCTGCCCGATGGATGCCGGAGACACGGCTTCGTATGCGGCGCTCACCGAATTGATTTCTTTTTTGCATGCAGAGCCCGTTCTCTTGCAACCCGAAGAGCATGATGGCATGATGGCGTGGCTAAGTCACATGCCGCAAATGGTGAGTTCTACACTCGCGGGCAATTTACCCTCGCGCCTTTTGGAACATAATTTTCAGCATTTCGCGGGTCGCGGTTTTAGAGATATGACGCGTATTGCGGCCTCTCACTGGGGCATGTGGCATGATATTCTTCTCACCAACCGGGAACAGATTGCGCTCGCCCTTGCGGAGTTTGCCAAAGGGATTGAGGAGACGCAGAACGCCATAGCGGCTTTACCGGACGATACGCTCGCACATGCGGTTTTTACTCGTGGCAACGAGGGGCGCGCGTCGTTGTTTGCACCGGGTCGTAATGCGGGGAGTCTTTTCCACGAAATTACGGTGCAACTCAAGGACAAACCGGGCGCGATCTTGAGTGTGATGCAGCCTTTGGCTGATGTTCATTTGAACATTCGGGATATTGAACTCATGAAGGTTCGTGAAAATTTGGCGGGCACTTTGCTCCTCGCGTTTAAAACGGAAGAGGAAGCTTCGGCCGCTGTGAAACTTTTGCGCTATTTGGAATTTGAGGTTGAGGAACGTTAATGGCAGAATTTTTAATGAACCCTGACCGCGAAATGGTTGAGCAAGCCCTTGTGATGGGACTTCTCGTCAATGGTCGTACCGTTCTGGAAGATTTTGTATGGACGGATCGGTCTTTGCGTTTTGCTAAAGTGCTGGGCGAGTTCGGACTCCGTTTTGAACAAAAGGGACACCAGTTGGTTTTGGATGGCACTGGATTGCAATACAAATGTCCCACATTCCTTTCAGTTTCTTTTGAGGCCCATCCGCTATCATTGCTTTTGGGGCTTGCCTCTAGGGATATTGATACTATTTATACTGTAGCAGGTTCTACGGAATCGCTGGCTCTTGCTAAAAAAATTCTTACCGAATATTTTTGCGTTAAAATAGAATCGGAATCCTCTGATTCCATTGTCTTTCAGTTCTTAGACAAAATGCCCGAGGCTAAATTAACGCCTGTGGGTAATGTCCCTTATCTTCTTAAGAATGCAATTTTGTTGAATGCCCTTGTGAGCGGCAAAAGTGTGGTGATCGAAGAGCGCCAACCCATTCGGGATCAGTGGAGCGAAATGTTTCTCTACTTTGGTGTGCCCATGACTCTTGACAAAGATACGGGTGAAGTCATGGATGAACTCGCAAGGCGGATGGCCAAAGCGAAGGGCATTAAAGTAGAAAGCAAAGTGGTAACGCATCTGCAAGAGGCGAAGGTGCTTACCAGTCACGATTATTTTGTTCCCGGTGATACTACCGAAGCGGCGGCCTTTGCGACACTAGGGGTTATTGGGCCCCTTCCGAAAGACAATCGCATTTTACTTAAAAATGTGGGGACCAATACAGGACGCTCTGGTTTCTTTTCTGCACTTAAACGCATGGGTGCGGATGTGGAATTTACGAGTCGCCGCGAACGCTATGGCTCTGCATTTGGTAATATCGAGGCAAAACGTGGTAAACGTCTGCAAGGTCGTCGTCTTTCTCCTGAAATACTCAGCAATAGTCTTGAAGAGTACCCGTTCTTAGCTCTCGCCGCTTGTGCCGCCGATGGGGAAACGATTCTTCGCGTTCCCGAGTGTCTTTCAGAAGGCATGCATCCGTTGTTTGAACGCTTGGCAGAGAACCTCCGCAAGACAGGTGCTGAGATTGGCGTTTATGAGGAAGGTCTCGTCATTCGAGGAAAAGAAGAACTTGATGCCGGAACTTTTGATTGCAACGGGGATCCTATTTTGGGTCTTATGCTTTTTGTCTTATCTTTATTTGCAACAGGGGTAACGACTGTGGAAGGCATCGAATGTGTGGAAGCGGCGTTTCCTGGCGTTTGTGAAAAACTCAAATCAGCGGCGGCGGTAGCAGAATGAACTTGTCAAAGGTGGGAATTGTAGGCTGGAAGGATAAGAGCGCAGATCTTGCCCTCGCGCTCCAAACGATTGCTGCATGGGCGATGGCTCACAAGAATGTTTCTTTTTGTGCCATGGAGCCCTTGCAGGATTTGGCCTGTAAGCCGATTAAGATTGTCTCTGCGCGTACACTTCTTAAAAGTGATTTGTTGATTGCCATCGGCGGTGATGGCACGGTGCTATCGACGGCGCGCCTTGCTCTCGGTCACCAAATTCCGATTCTCGGTGTGAATGCGGGGCGTGTGGGATTCCTTGCAGAAACGCGCGTTGAAGATCTTTCCACGACTTTGGATGCGGTGCTCGCCGGCGAATATTCGATGCGCGAGCGCTCCATGATTGATGCTTCGATTGTGCACAAAGGAAAAGTGATTGATTCAGAAACCGTTCTCAACGAAGTGCATATTCGCGCCCGTGCTCCAGAGTGTATGGTGAACGTGAATGTGGAATATAACGGTCGCCCTCTCACTGAATATTGGGCGGATTCTCTTTTACTCTCGACTCCGACGGGTTCCACGGCGTACAATTTGTCTGCAGGGGGACCGATTCTCTATCCTTCGACTCCCGCTTTTGTAATTACTCCTGTGGCACCGAGTAGTCTTTCGGTGCGCCCTTTAGTGATCCCCGCAGTGGCCATCTGTAAAATTTATTCGGCTGTGGATGTGCCCTTGAATTTAGTTTTTGATGGTCGTGTGACGCGTGTATTGGAACCCGGCGATTTCGTGGAACTTTCGGCGAGTAAAGAGTTTACGACTTTTGTGCGTATGAAAAATACGGGGTTCGTAAATGCGCTTCGTGAGAAGTTAGGGTGGACAGGGAAACCGCGCCTCGCGTAATTCGAAATCTATTTCCATCGTCCGTCTTTGTTCGGCAGTGTTTCAGAAGGGTTGCTATCGAATAAAGAATGGTGTCTGTCCGTCACGCGAATAGAAAATTTTATATTGCACGGTTGGAATGAGGTGAATTTTGATGCAAATAAGACGATTCAGAGATGAGGATGCGGCAGCGGTATCAGGGTTGGTGTGCCGGAATTTTCTGGAAGTGAATATCAGGGATTATCCTCTGGAAGCGATGGAAATTCTTGCGCAGATTTATGATGCAGAAAAAATACGGAATACAGCGGGATTCGCTCACATGTACGTGGCTGAGAAAGATGGGGCTGTGGTGGCGTGCGGGGCCATTGCGAGCTTTTGGGGACGTGAGGATGAAAGTGTTTTACTCACGATTTTCGTTTTGCCGGAACTGCATGGGCAAGGTATTGGAAGGTCCATTATCCAGACGTTGGAACAGGATGAATTTTTCCTGAGGGCGAAGCGCATTGAAATACCCGCTTCTGTCACGGCATCTGAATTTTACAGAAAGCTGGGATATGATTATAAAGAGGGTGTGAAAGTTCCGGATTCCGAGGGCCATTATCGCATGGAAAAATATCGCTGACATTTTTTCTGTGCAGAAATAATCATTTCTGGATGATTGAGTAAGCGATGTGCTCACCTACGACCGGAGCCGTATTATAGCTTGCGACAATTGCACCTCTGGATCCACTGACGCCACCGGCTATATCTCCACCATAAACGGAACCTTCATTATACGACATCTGGATTTGTCCGCCGGATCCAGCAATTCCTCCCAAGCCTAAAAAATTCGTTTTCTCCGTTTCAAGACCCGCCAAATTATAAACACCGACAAGAGATCCGCTACACTTTCCCACAATACCACCAAACCATCACTTATCATCAGGCTCATTGTTAAAGTCCTCCAACATCTATACTGCCATAGACTTTCGCTTCATTGTATGATGAGTCCTCGCCCGTGGAATGGCATTTTTTGATAAGTCCATATTTATAGGTAGCCAGCATTCCTATTGACCAAGAACTAATAGCGAGGCCATCCACTCCGAGATTTTCAACCCGCCCGGTTTTTTTGCATCGTACCAAATAAATTGTCCAGATGCACTCTATGCCCGCTGCCATCAAGATGCCCGGAAAAAGATATTATCGTGAAATTTGATTTGAAAGTCGGGAGCTCCGGAAAACTGATATCATTAACCACGCGGGCATTCGCGCTATCATTCTCTTTTATATTGCGGCATACGCCATAAAATCCGCGTATGTACTCAGAATAGAGTACCCCGACGAGTCTTTTGCCTGCCCCGCATAAAAGGAAGAAGAACTCTCCGCACCTGAAGACGAAGATAAAATTTCTTCATTTTGCGCCGCCTCCGCAAAACCAAAAGAAACGGACAGCCAAAAGCAGAAGCACTGCATTTTTCATACTATAGCCCCAAAATAGCCCCAAACGGTCCGTTTTTTAATAGAAGCATACGGCATTACCAGTGCCGCACTGGTAAAATATAGTACGAAATATAGTACAAAATATAATTCATTTCCGGGAAATTCAAATAAAACAAGCCCTAGCTTTTTTTGCTTATTGACAAAATGTCAACGCAAATTTTCCGCACCGACGGGAAAAAAGTACCATCTGGAGATATTTTTAGCAAAAATAAGGTGGTGCACCATGCTATCCAGATTAATGGGCAAAATTTGTCTCGCGGTCACGTGCGGAATGGCTATTTCCGCAATGGCCGACAATCCTGTATCCAGCTATCATTACCTTGCCGACCCCTCGGCCGCGGCCGATGACGAGAACTTCTACCTCATCACGGACTCGGATGACCCCGCGCCGTACAATGCGACCGGTTACAGCATCAAGTCCCTCTACGCGTTCAGTTCCAAGGATATGAAGAACTGGACCGACTACGGCATCATCTACCAGGCGAAGCGCGAAGCAAGTTACGTGAACGACATCTGGGCATCCGGCGTCGGCGTTAAAAACAAGACGTTCTACATCATTTTCCCGAACGGCGCAAGCGGCGTCGGGCTAATCAAATCGAGTTCCGTCAACGGTCCCTACACGAACGCCGTGTCCGGTTACAATATGCTTGTCGGCGGCGGCGGAGTCGTGGACTGCGACGGAGTCGCCTGGTGCTTCGACCCGGGTATTTTCTTCGATGACGATGGCACCGGCTGGATCACCTTCGGCGGCGGCGAAAGCACCACGCGCCCCAACACGAACAACTTTGACATCTATCAACTGAACAGCGACGTAAACAGCGTCGTGACCAGCACCAAGACCCGCGTGGAAGTCCAGAATCTTCCGACCCGCAAAATGCTGGAAGCGTCCTATATCCACAAGCACAACGGGAACTACTATTTCTCCTACAGCACCGGCTGGCAGTCCGGCGCGCCCACGATTGACTACGGCATGTCCACAAAGCCCACTGGTCCCTACACCTGGAAGGGAACCATCCTCGATGACCCGGCGATCGCCGGCAAGAGCATCAACGGCAACAACAACCACGCCGGCGTAGCCGAATTCAAGGGCCACAGTTACGTGGTCTATCACGACCGCCGCATCGCGAACGGCTACAACGGCCTCGAGGTTATCCCCGCGAGCGACGGACAGGCGAACCCGAACGGAGCCTACCATAGAAGCGTGGGCGTAGACGAAATGTTCTACAATACCGACGGGACCATCCAGAAAGTGGTAGTCACCAACGACGGCCCGGAACAGATCGCGAACTTCGACCCCTACGCCACTTACCCCGCCCTCACGAGCTCCAAGCAGAAAGGCATCCGCAGCCGCACCGATTATACCGCAGGCCAGCCCGTGACCCATGTGCTTACCCCGCTTGCCACCAGAACGGATTCTTGGATCCGCGTGTCCGGAGTCGATTTCGGCACGGCCGCCACTAAGTTCATCGTGGACGCCGCAAGCGTCGCCGACGGCAACAAGATTGAAATCCGCAACGGAAGCGCCACGGGAACCCTCGCCGGCACTTGCACCCTCAAGAACACCGGTTCCTGGGGAACTTACGCCGACAACGAATGCACAATGGACGGTCTTTCTGGAATCGTCGATCAGCTTTTCATTGTATTCAAAGGATCCAAGGATTCCACGATGGGCATCCGGTCTTGGAGCTTTGAAGGTTCCGGCTCCACTCCAGCGACCCCGCAGACCGCTTACAATGGCGACACGGTCACAATTCCGGGTGTGATCCAGGCCGAACTTTTCGATGTGAGCGGCACCCGCGACAAAGCCTACAGCGACAATGACGCCGAAAACCAGGGCGACGCGGAATTCCGCACGGACGAAGGCGTAGACATCGTCCTCGGCGGCACCGGCAAGGCCGTCGGCTACACCAACGCGGGCGAGTGGATGGAATACACCGTGAACGTTCCCACAAGCGGCAACTACGCAATCAAGGCGAGCGCAGCGACCGGCTCCGATTCGAGCAGTTTCTGCCTGCAGATCGACGGCGAGCTCATTGGCGACACCATCAAGGTGACCAAGACCGGCGAAGACTGGAGTTCCTACGAGGTATTCAATGGCGGAACGGCAAGCCTCACCGCAGGCAGCCACCAAATCCGTCTGCTCCTCACGGGCGGCTACGTGAATATCGACTGGTTCGCCCTGGGGGATAGCACGACAAAAATCGGCGCGGGCCTCCGCCTGAACTTTGCGGATAACGAAATTTACCGCGTATTTAACCTGAACGGCAAGCTGCTCGGAACAGTATCGCTCAACGGAAACGCGGTGTCCAAGGCGCTGAAGCTTGCTGGCTACAAGGAAGGCGCCTATATGCTCCGTAGCGCAAACGGCAAAAAGGCGTTTATGACAAACAGCGCGAAATAAAGAATCAGGACTTGCATCCTTAAGCACCCAGGAACGCTAGGTTCGGGGTGCTTTTTGTTGCTCTTTAGACGAGGAAACCGCGAGAATCGCGGTTTCAAAAACCACCCGCTATGCGGGTGAGATTCCTGCTTAAGCAAAAAAAGAGTGCTTCCGTGTTGTTAGTCATTGGTTGTTCAAGCCAACTAACAATTAAGGAAACACTCTAATGGCCGAAAGTTTAGCACATACGAAATGGCTTTGCAAGTATCACCTTGTATTCACGCCAAAATATCGAAGAAAAATAATT
>Ga0209467_1000747_pt1 | contig 37132 bp, 31 predicted proteins | sample Higcelwee11metaG_FD_187175 | JGI IMG/M metagenome (GOLD analysis project Ga0209467, IMG submission 187175) | Freshwater pond sediment microbial communities from the University of Edinburgh, under environmental carbon perturbations - High... | ecosystem: Environmental > Aquatic > Freshwater >... | reverse complement strand
CCCCGCCTCCTATTCTCCGAACTCCCGGTCGATGGCGTCGAGTTCCTGGCGCACGGACTGGATATGGTTGCGGTAATCGGCGACCAGGGCGGCGTTTTCCTGCCGTTTGGATTCGAGCAGCCGGGCCAGTTCGTCCGGGTCGGCGGTGCCGTACTCGGCCAGGGCCTTTGTTTCCAGTTCCGCGAGTTGCGCGGTGAGGTTGGCCAGGTCTTGCTCGGCCCGGACCTTTTCATCGCGCAGTTTGACATAATCGGCCTTGAGGCTGGCCAGTTCTTTTTCCAGCCCCTGGTCGTCGGCGGGGCTATTTTGCGTCTTCGACATGGGTGACCTCGCGGTAGAGTTCCCAGATGAGGCTGGTCTCGGGGTTTTCGGGGTTCAAGTTGGCCTGGAGGAAGGCTTTCAGTCCGGCGCCCTCGGCGGTGCGGCGCATGGCCAGGCGTTCGAGCCCCAGGAGGAACCGGGATTCGGTCTGGGGGATGTTGTTTTCTTCCGGCGGAAAATCGGCGTCGGGAAAGACCTCGGTGAAGGGCAGGCACGGCAGGGGGACTTTTTCCAGTTCGGTGCAGCCGGGCCGCCAGATGGCGGCGGCCGGGATGCGGTCGCGGGAGCGGGGGGTGAACGACAGCCGGGTGACGTTGCCGGGATTGACCCAGGTGGTGCCGCCGGCCGTGACCGAGGGCTGGGGCCGGTGGATGTGGCCGTTTATGAGCCAGGTGACGCCGGGAATCTCCCGGATGTGCTGGAAACGGTCCTTGAATTCGGGAAAACTGATGTTGTGGTGGGTGAACCACGCGGTTTCCAGGCCGTCGGCATGGTCGAAGGACAGGGGGATGGGGGTGGCGTCGGGGGACGCGCCCAGGATGGCCTGCCCGGTGGGCGTGTCGATGCGCAAAAAAGGGCCGGGTTCGTCCAGAAGCCGTACCACGCCTGCGGCGGCGAGCACGGCCAGGGAGGTGTCGGAGGTGAACCGGGCCTGGTATTTGTCGTGGTTGCCCACCAGGGTATAGGGCATATGCGGCCGGAAAAGGTCGATCAGGCGCACCAGGAGGGTATTGGGATTCTCCCGGGGCCAGTGGAAGAGATCGCCGAGAAAAAGCGGGATGAGGTCGTTTTCAGCGGCGTAGTCCAGGCAATAGGCCAGCTTGTCCATGACCTGGTCGGCATAGCCCTCCAGGCGGTGCCCGGGCGGCGTGGCGGCCACATGGGGGTCGGGGATGACGAGCACCCCGCAGGTGGTGCGGCGCGGCAGTTCCATGAGCGGTCCTTGGGGCTTAGGTGGCGCGCCGGGGGGCGTCGAGAAAGGTTTCGGAACGCAGGTCGCCGCCGCACAAAGGGCACACGCCCACCTGCCCCAGTCGGGCCTCGATATCCGTATGCAGGCTGGCCAGACGCGCGTCGCGCCCGGCCAGGACGGCGGCGGCGGCGGCCATGCGCTGGCGCAGGGCGCGCATGTCCCGGACCAGGGCGGCCAGGGGCGCGGCGCTCGGGGTTTCCGGCGGCGGCGCGAGCTGTCCGCGCCGGGCAAGCGATTTCTCCAGGCGGGCCGTTTTGGCGGCCAGGGCCCGGCGCGCGGCCAGATGCGCGGCCAGGGCGGACACGGGAAAGGCCTCGGGGGCCGGGGCCAGGGCGGCCAGGGCGTCGGATCTTCGGGCCACGCGGCTGCGGGCGGCCCGGACGTGGGCCATGTCGGCGGCCAGATGGTCCATGGCGGCGGTGGCGGCCAGGGTCGGCGGCGCGGCGAGAGGTTTCAGGCAGGCGAGGCGGGAGGCGGTCTGTTCCCGCGACCGGCGAAAAGCCGTCTGCCTCTCGACGGCGTGGGCCAACGGGGCCACGGCAAAGGGCTGCGGCGCGGGAGCCAGCGTCTGCAGGGCGGCCGTCCTGGCGGCCAGGGCGGACAGGCGGCGCCTGAGATTTTCGCGGCGCGCAAGGACGGTCGCCAGGGCCGGGATGTCCCGGGCCAGCACGGCAAGCTGGTCTTCTGCGTCGCGTCCGACCTCCAGGGCGCATTCCAGATCCGGCAGGCGGGACAGGCGGTCCAGGTCGCGACGCGCGGCGTCGGCGGCGGCCTCCAGGCGACGCTTCTCGTTTTTGGCCTTGCGCACCTTGTCCGTGAGCAGGTTCTGCATGGCGATCAAATGGGCGCTTTCCGAGGAAGCGGCAAAAAACGAGGCCATGACCGACCCGGGTTTGCCGAGCAGGAACACGGGTTCGCGCTGGTTGCCCAGATGCACGTCGATGTCGTCCGAGCCTTCCACGGGAACGAGGTTCAGGCGCAGGGCGGCCAGGACGTCCTCGGGCGGGGTGCGGCCGAACTTGGCGTAGATCTGGGGCTCGGCGGCCCCAGGCGGGGTGAGCTCGTAGACGGCGTATTTGGGCTTTCTGACCCAGGCCACGCGGGCGCCGCCCGAAAGCTCCACGGTCACCCGGGCCTCCTTGGCCCCGTGGCGGATGACGTGCTTGGGGATGGGGTTTTCGGCCAGACAGCGCAGGGCCTCGACCACGGCGGATTTCCCGGTGTTGTTGGGACCGGTGAGGACGTTTAAGCCCGGGGCGAATTCGAAGACGCTTTTGCCGTGGGCCAGGAAGTTTTCCAGGGTCAGTTTGACGATCATGGGAAGAAAGACAAACCAGATGCCGGGCAAACAATCAAGGGGGTTTTTCGTCCGGCGGGCGGCCTTGCCCATGGGGAGCGGCCGCCTTGACGCCTGCCCGAAAACACGGAAGGATGACACTCGGCAAACCAGAAGCGGCCAGCGCCGCAACATGCGAGACGAGGACGGGTTATGACGACGCAAAGCACGCCGGAAAGCGAAACGGATGCGCAGTGGTACAAGGATGCGGTCATTTACGAACTGCACATCAAGGCCTTCATGGACGCCAACGGCGACGGCATTGGCGATTTCGCGGGCCTGACCAGCCGCCTGGACCACCTGGAGCGGCTGGGGATCACGGCCATATGGCTTTTGCCGTTTTATCCCTCGCCCCGGCGCGACGACGGCTACGACATCGCCGACTACCGGGACATCCACCCCGACTACGGGACGCTTTCGGAGTTCCGGGCCTTTTTGCGCGCGGCCCACGCCCGGGGCATGAAGGTCATCACGGAACTGGTCCTAAACCACACCTCGGACCAGCACCCCTGGTTCCAGGCCGCCCGCAAGGCCAAGCCCGGTTCGGCGGCGCGCGATTTCTACGTCTTTTCCGACACCCCCGACCGCTACCCCGACGCCCGGATCATCTTCAAGGACTTCGAGCACTCCAACTGGACCTTCGACCACGAGGCCAAGGCCTACTACTGGCACCGGTTTTATTCCCACCAGCCGGATCTCAATTTCGACAATCCCCGGGTCAAAAAGGAGATGCTTCGGATCCTCGACTTCTGGCTGTCCATGGGCGTGGACGGACTGCGTCTGGACGCCGTGCCGTATCTTTTCGAACGCGACGGCACGAACTGCGAGAACCTGCCCGAGACCCACGCCTTTTTGCGCGAACTGCGGGCCCATGTGGACGAAAAATACCCGGGCCGCATGCTTTTGGCCGAGGCCAACCAATGGCCCGAGGACGCGGCGGCCTATTTCGGGGCCGGGCGCGGCGACGAATGCAACATGGCCTTCCACTTCCCCATCATGCCGCGCATCTTCATGTCGCTTATGATGGAGGACCGGTTTCCCCTGTTCGACATCTTCGAACAGACCCCGGCCATCCCCGCGACCTCCCAGTGGGCTATGTTTTTGCGCAACCACGACGAACTGACCCTGGAGATGGTCAGCGACGAGGAGCGCGACTACATGTACCGGGTCTACGCCAAGGACGCCCGGGCCCGCATCAACCTGGGCATCCGGCGCAGGCTGGCCCCGCTTATGCAAAACAACCGGCGGCGGCTGGAGTTGATCAACTTCATCCTGTTTTCCTTCCCCGGCACGCCCATCATCTATTACGGCGACGAGATCGGCATGGGCGACAACTTCCACCTGGGCGACCGGGACGGGGTGCGCACCCCCATGCAGTGGAGCCCCGACAAAAACGCCGGGTTCTCCCGGGCCAACCCCCACAGCCTGTATCTACCCGTGGTCATCGACCCGGAATACCACTACCAGGCCGTCAACGTGGAGAACCAGGAACGCAACCTGACCTCGTTTTTGTGGTGGATGCGCCGAGTCATCGCCATGCGCAAACGCCTGCGCTGCCTGGGCCGGGGGAGCATGGAATTCGTTTTGCCCGACAACCCCAAGGTCTTGTCCTTCGTGCGCCGCCTGGGCGACGAGGTCATTTTGGCGGTGGTCAACCTGTCGCGCTATCCCCAGGTGGCCGAGATGGATCTGTCGGCCTACGCCGGGTGCGAACCGGTGGAGGTCTTCGGCAACACCCGCTTCCCGGTCATCCGCGACACGCCCTATGTGCTGCCCATGGGCTTCCACAGCTATTTCTGGTTCCGCCTGACGCCGCCCCGTGAGCCGGACGCGGACGGCATGCGACACGGACGGCGCGGCCGCAGCCGGTGGACGCCCCCCGAGGTGGAGCTTCCCGAAATCGACGGCGGCGAGGTGGGACGGCGTTTCCGCCGCACCCTGGCGGAACGGGTGCTCCCCGTCTATCTGCCCCGGCTTTATCCCGAACTGTCCGGCCTGTTGCGGGTGGAGACGGCCGCCGTCCATGTCCTGCCCGGGCGCGACGACCCGGTGTGGCTGATTCTGGCCGCCGTGTACGCCAGGCAGGGGTCGCCGGTGACCGTGCCCCTGCTTTTGACCCTGTGCCGGGGCGAGGCCGCCGCGCGGCTGGCCGGGGAATATCCCGGGGCCGTGGCCGCCCGGGGCCGATTGGCCGGGGAGCAGGTTCTTTTGGTCAACGGCTTTGCCGTGAGCGCGGCCCGGTCGGCCCTTTTTACGGTTCTGGCCCGGGGGCGGAAGTCCCTGGCGGGGCAGGAGGAGCTGTCGGTGGCGCCCCTGTCCCGGGGCCGTCCGGCCGGGGCCGTTGGCGGGCCGTCCCGTTTTTCCCGCGATGCCCGGGGCAACATGGTCATGGCGGCGGACAACGCCTGGACGCTCAAAACGTACGCCCGGGTGGAGCCGGGGCCGCATCACGAGGTGGAGCTTCTGGAATTTCTGGCCAAAAGCGCCTGCCGCGACCATGTGCCGGTTCCGTATTCGGTCCTGCGGCATTGCCCGCCCCGGGAAGAAGCCACGGTCCTGGCCCTTTTGACCTCCCATGCCTCCGGCGCAACCCCGGCCTTGGATCTGGTGGCCGAGGGCATGGCCCGGGCCCTGGAAAACGTCCTGGCCTCGGGACCGGAGGCGGCGGGAAACCCGCCTGGGCCCATCACGTTGCACGCGGCCCCGCCGCGCGAGGCGGCCCGGGTTCTGGCCCGGCGCCTGGGGCACTTTCACCTGGAGATGCTCGACCTTCTGGGGAAGCGCGTGGCCCAGATGCATCTGGCCCTGGCCGCCGACGCCACGGACGCACGTTTCGCGCCGGAGCCCTTTTCCCTGCTCTACCAACGCGCGACCTACCAATCCATGCGCAACCTGGCCAAACGCACCCTGGCCGCCCTGCGCAGCCATCTGGCCGGGCTTGGCGAGGAGGATGCGGCCATGGCCCGGGGACTTCTCGCGGCGGAAAAAAAGATGCTCGACGTGTTTTCCCGGTTTGCAGCGGGCAAGTTCGCCACATGGAAGACGCGGCTGCACGGGGATCTGACGCTTGCCCGGGTGCTGTATACCGGCAAGGACTTCGTGTTCGGGGATTTCGAGGGCGATACGGACAAGCCTGTCAGCGAACGGCGCATCAAGCGGTCGCCGCTGCGGGACGTGGCCGGGATATGCCTGTCCATGCTGTTTGCGGCCAACGCCAGCGCCGCGAGGCTTGCCCGCGAGAGGCAGGCCGACGCCGCAGCCCTGGCCCCGTGGGTGGAGCCCCTGGCCTTCACGGCGGCCTCGGCCCTGTGGTCCGGCTACCGGGAGACGGCGGCGGACGCGGCGTTTGTCCCGGCCTCGGAGGAGACGCTGTGGACCATGTTCCACTGTTTTCTGCTGGAACACGCCCTGGGGCGGCTGGCCCGGGCCCTGGCCCAGGACGCACAGGAGGAGATTCCGGTCAGTCTGGCGGCCCTGGCCGGGATCATGCGGGCCTTCGGATAGCCAGGCGGCTGGAAAGCAGTTCCCCCGACCGCCTCGTTGATACATGCGCCGCACGAGACGTCACGATCGAACCATCTCCAGAAAAAAACACCGCATATTGACAATAGTTTTGCATCGAGGATAGATATCCGGCCAAAGATGTTCCTGGCCGGACGTCATACATGGTCATTACAGATTGCAATGTGTAATGTAGTTATTTTTAACTACATTATTTTCTGACATCGCAGCATTCTTTAATCGTTGCAAGGCTTGCCGTGTAGTTATTTTTAACTACACTCTTCCTGACCATCGCGACACCCCACACACGGCCACGAACATCCGACGTCTCCAGGGCATGGCGTCGCGGCGCATGCCACCGGCCTGAGCGTCGCATGCCGCGCCGTTTTGGGTCACGACCGCAGGCGTCTGTTATTTTTCCGAAGCTGCCAAGGCCTCGTGTTCCCTTTGCAGCGTGCCCGGAAAGGGCTTCTCCTTTCCGGAGCCCATGGTGCTCGTCCGGAATGACCGGTGCGTATTCATTTCTTCGGCAAGGAGTATGTCATGCAACATGCAAGAATTCGCCATTTTCTTCTTCCGCAACTCATCATGGCCTTCATCCTGTGTGCATCTGCCGCCTTTGCAGCCTCCAGCCTGACCTTCACCCGCCTGGCCCCGGCCGACGCCCCGAACTACACCTTCGGGGCAGGAAAAACGACAGGCATCACCTACGCCCCTGACGGCGCGTTCTACATCGTCAACGCCGCCTACAACGAAATCGAGAAGCGCGACGCTTCCGGGACATGGACCACGCTGAGCGGTCCCGACGCCTCCGTCGGCGCCTTTACCGACTCCCGCGCCATCGCCGTGTCCGCCTCCGGAACGATCTACGTCCCGGACGGCGACAACGACGTCATCCTGGCGCGCGACAGCGCCGGGACATGGTCCAGGATCGGCTCCACGGGCACGGCCGCCGGGCAGTTCGACAGACCCCTGGGCCTTGTGCTGGACGCCGCGGGCAACCTCTACGTGGCCGACACCAACAACAACCGCCTCCAGGTCCGCGACACCGGAGGGTCGTGGACGGCCATCGGCGGGCCGGGGAGCGGCCTGGGCGCGTTCGAGAGTCCCGTGGGCCTGGCCCTGGACGCCTCGGGGGCCCTCTACGTGGCCGACACCAGCAACAACCGCATCCAGGTCCGCGACACCGGGGGGAACTGGACGTCCTACGGATCGTTCGGCACAGACGCCGGGCAGTTCGTCTGGCCGACCGGCGTGGCGGCGGACGCCGTCGGGGCCATCTACGTGGCCGACACCTACAATAACCGGATACAGATACGTGACGCCGGGGGAACCTGGACGGTCTACGGCGAAGTGGATTCCTCCTTCTACGCCCCCTCGGGCATCGCCCTGGACGGTGCGGGGGGCATCTACGTGGCCGCCAGCGAAAGCGTCCTGGCCGGAACGAAAGACACCGTGGGCGTGTGGCCCGTGTTCTGGGGAGGGGCCAGTACGCTGACCGGCTTTTTCGACAGCCCGGCAGGCCTGTCCGTGGACAGCGCGGGCAACCTCTACGTGTCCGAACTGGGAAACAACCGCATCCAGGTCCGCAGCCCCTCCGGCATCTGGACGGCCATCGGATCGGAAGGCGCCGACATCGGACAGTTTATGGGGCCGCAAGGCGTGGCCGCGCGCGACGACGGCACGATCCACGTCGCTGATTCCGCCAACCACCGCATCCAGACCCGGGATCCCGCAGGAAACTGGACCAGCGACGGCTCAAGGGGCTCCGGGATCGGGCAGTTCATCATGCCCTGCGGCGTGGCCGCAGACACCGCCGGGAACGTCTACGTGGCCGACACCGGCAACAACCGCCTCCAGGTCCGCGACGCCTCGGGCGCCTGGACGGCCATCGGATCGGAAGGCCAGGATCCCGGCGAATTCGCCGGGCCCTCCGACATCTTCCTGGACGCCGCCGGGAGGGTCTACGTGGCCGACACCGGCAACAACCGCATCCAGATCCGTGACACCTCCGGCGTCTGGACCGCCGTCGGATCGCAAGGGACGGCGCCCGGCCAGTTCATGCAACCCTTTGGCGTGGCCGCAGACGCCGCCGGGAACATCTACGTGGCCGACGGCGACAACAACCGCGTCCAGGTCCGGGACACCTCGGGGAACTGGACGGTCTACGGCGGCGGCTCGACTGGAACGGCGGCGGGCTGGGCGGACGGACAGTTCGCCTACCCCATGGGACTGACCGTGAGCCCGTCCGGCGCGCTCTACGTGGCCGACACGCACAATAACCGCATCGAAACGGCTGCGGCCAGCGCCGCCGTGCCCGCGCCCACCGGGGCCCTGCTCCTTTTGATGGATGCGGAATAGCCCGGCCGGAGGACGAGCAAACCGCCGCCCGGCGGCGACTACAAAGAAAACGGGAGGGGCATGACCCCCTCCCGTTTTACACGGACACATCTGTAAAAGCACAGGAAATACCTAGGCAGCACCTGGACATGAAGCTTCATTCATAGACTGGGGTTTTTCTCACGAACTCCCCCCGACGCGCCAGGCAAGAGCGTTTCTCCTTGGAAGCTTACCCGACCTGGTTTCGCGTAGCGCCCGCGAAGGCAGCCCGCATCCACTGATTATCAGCCCTTTTTCCTGCTGCTCTCCCAACCGGCGGGGTTCTCATGAATGCGGCCCGGCCATGGGCAGGCGCACGAAAAACGTGGTCCCTTCCTCTTCGGAGGTGGAATACCCCACCTCGCCGTCCAGGTAGCGTTCGGCCAGGAGCTTCATGGAATAGGTGCCCAGGCCCCGGCCCGCGCCCTTGGTGGAGAAGGACCGGTTAAAAAGGTGCAACTGGACCTTGCGCGGGATAAACCCCGGGTTGTGGACCGAAAAGGTGATCCATCCCCCGAGGATCGCCGAGCCCAGGGTCACGGTCCCCCCGGACGGCGCGCCTTCCAGGGCGTTTTTGATCATGTTCCCCAAAACCCGCTTCAACAGCGCATAGTCGCTGCGAAACTCCGCCTGCTGCGATGCCGGATCGATCACCAGCCGCCGGTTTTTCGCCTCGTCCGTATTGCGGAAGGTCCGCTGCAACACCTCCAGGATATCCATGGCCGAAAGATCGATGGCGTTGACGTCCAGTTCGTTGCTTTCGGCGGCCAGAAGCTGTTTCTGGCTGACGATTTCCTCGGACAGGGAGACCATGGCCCCGTGGATGAGTTCGGCGTCCTCCCGCAGGTGCTCCGGGGCCTCGTCCTTGACGAATTCCAGGATGCCCTTGATGCCCCCCAGGGTGTTTAGGATGTCGTGGAAAAAGATGCGTTCCAGGATGCGACGGCGCTTTTCATGGCTTACGTCGGTGATGGAAAAGACCACAAACGTCTCCCCCAAGACCGTATACGGCGCGGAACACACCCGAAGGTCCAGCGACTCCGCCCCGCCTCCCGGGCTGGCATCGCGGTTGATGTTGCACTCCATGACGTTCCACTCGCCGCGCAGTCCCTTGAGCACGGAACGCACCGCGCCGCACTCCACACAAAACTCCGTGGTGCCGCAGCCCCCGGGCGTCAGGTCGGAATGGACGCAGCCAAAAGCCTCCCCGGGACGCTTGCCGAGCATCTCCCGCACATCGCGGGCCCCCACGGCCTGCAAGAACATCCTGTTGCCGAAGACCACCTGGCGGTTGCCGTTGAGCACCATGACGATGATGGGGACGGCATCAAGCAACTGCGGGATCTGCTGGCTGGTGATGATGGCGTATTGGCGGTCGAGTTCGTTTTCCGGGCTGCGCGCGGCGGATGCGAAGCGGGTCTCGAGTGCGGCCTGAGGCATGGTGACACCTTCCCTACCGGTACATATGCGACGTGAGACGGCAAGCCCTGGGATGGACAGGGGTGCACGGCGCACGATCCCTGTCGATACAGGTTATCCTTATTCATGAAAATGTCCAGCCGCTCCCGGGCGGACGGGATCATCTGGCCAGCACCAGCACGTCCACCCGGCTGGCCCCGGCCGCCAGCAGGGCCCGGGCGGCGGCCTCCACCGTGGCCCCGGTGGTCATGACGTCGTCGGTCAAAAGCGCGGTTTTCCCCCGGACGCGGGCAGGGTCGGCGGCAAAGGCCCCCCGGATGTTTTCCCGCCGCATCCGGCCGGACAGGGTGCTTTGGGGACGGGTGTCGCGGATGCGCGACAGCGCCTGGGCATCCACGGGCCAGCCGTATTTCCGGGCCAGGGGGCGGGCCAGTTCCAGGCTTTGGTTGAACCCCCGCCAGGCCAGCCGCCGGGGATACAGGGGGACGGGGATCACCACGTCCGGCTCAACTGGCGCGATTGGCGCGATTGGCGCGACTGGCGCGACTGGCGCAATTAGCGCGACTGGCGCCGTCCCGCCCTCCCGGACGCCCCGGGCGGCGGCCCGCTCAAAGGCCAAAAGGAGAAGCTCGCGCAACACGGCCCCGTACTGCGGCCGTTCCCCGAACTTGAAGGCGATGATCATGTCCCGCAACAGCCCGCCGTAGGGGGCGTGGAAGGCCAGGGCCGAAAAGGGCCTGGGTTCGATCAGACAGGCGACGCACAACTCGGGGGCGTCCGCCGGGTCCGCCTCCATGGCCCCGCACCGGGGGCAAAACCCGCCCCGCCTGGGGGAAAGACTTTCGGCGCAGGCCGGGCACAGGCCGCGCGGGGGCCAGTCCGACGTGGCCGACGTCCTGCCGTCCGGCCCCGGCGGGATCGGATCGCCGCACACCCGGCACCGCCTGGAAAGCAGTTCGCGCCAGGACGCGGCGGCGAGCAGGCGTCGGACAAAGGCCATGTCCCCCCCCGGATCAGGCGACCATTTTTCGCGCCGCAAGCTCCCGCCACAACTCCCCGCCCCGCCAGGCCAGCCGGGCCCCCACCGTCGTGTCGGCGGACAGATCCCCGGCTGCGTCGTAGCCGCGAAGCAGCGTGGGTTCGGCCAGGGCCAGCCCCATGGGCTCGAAAAAATATTTGAGGCTCAAAAGCGCCCCATCGAAAAGCTTCGCCCCCTTCTTGCGCCCGGACACCAGGATGACGTGCACCTCGGGCCTGACCGCCGCATCGCCGCCCTTCCCGCCCGCTGTGAGGGGCACGGCGGCATGGAAGCGCTGCCCCCGGTCGATGAAGGCCTTCAGGCCCGCCGGGACATGGTAGAAATAAATAGGTGAGGCCAGGATGATGGCCGAGGCCCCGCGCATGGCCGTAAACAAGGTCTCGGCGTCGTCCTTGTCGCCGAGCACACAGCGATGCCCGGCGCTTGTGGCGCAGGCCCCGCAGCCCACGCACGGCAACACGCAGTGTTCGCGCAAATAATACGTGCGGCTCTCCCCTCCGGCGGCCAGAACCCCCCGGGCCACAGCCTGCCCGGCCAGATCCGAGTTGCCCCCGGCCCGGGGGCTGCAACACAGGACCACCACCGGGGCCGCAGGGGAAGCGGACTGCCCGCCGGATGCATCAGGACGCAGCGCGTTCATGCGAACTCCGAAAAAAAAGGATTGTGCCGCCGTTCCTCGGCCACGGTGGTGGCCGGGCCGTGGCCGGGATAGACCGCTGTGTCCCCGGGCAGGGTGAAGATGCGCGCCTTCACCGAAGCCAGGAGCGCGTCGGAATCGCCGCCGGGAAAATCCGTGCGGCCCACGGACCGGGAAAACAACAGATCGCCCACGAAGACCACGCCGTCTTCAGGGAAATAACACGACAACCCGCCCGGGCTGTGCCCTGGCGTGGCCAGGATGCGGCAGGGACGACCGGCCAGGACGGCCTCTCCCGGCGAGACGTCCGCAAACGTAAACGGCGCAACCATGGGCAGCCCCATGAGCCCTCCGCCGCCAAGCTCCGTATCCATGAGGAACCTGTCCGCCGGGCTGGCCCACACCGGCGCGCCCGTGGCCCCGGCCAGGGCGGCCACGCCGTAAAGGTGGTCGCAGTGCAGGTGGGTGGCCAGGATATGGGTCAGGGTCAGGCTGTTTTTTCGCAGATAGTCCAGCATGGGGGCCGGATCGCCGCCCACGTCGAAGGCGGCGGCCAGACCGCCCGAGCAGGCCAGGTAACTGTTGGTCTGCAAGGGGCCCAGGGGAAACGTCTCGACCTTCATGTCTCGTCTCCGTGCAGCGGTTCCAGCAGAAGCTCCGCCAGGGGCTTGCGGGTGCTGTCCCCGGGTTTGGCCGGATGTCCGGCGGCCGCCACGGCCATGAGCGCGTACCGCCCGACGTCGAGGCCAAGGGCCCGGGTGACGTCCGGCTCGTGGTTGATGATCTCTCCGATCCACACCGCCCCAAGCCCCAGGGCATGGGCGGCCAGGAGCATGTTCTGCAGGCAGGCCCCGATCCCCTGATGGTCCTTGACCGGGTGGTAGGCGGCCTGACGATCCAGAAACACGGCCACGACAAAGGCCGCCTCGCGCAGGATGCGGGAAAAGGCCGTATGCCCGGCCAGAGTCTCCCGTCGGGGATCGTCCCCGCGCACGACCAAAAACCGCCAGGGCTGCTTGTTCTGGCCGCTTGGCGCGCATCGCCCGGCGTCGAGGATGGTCAGGATGTCCGCGACGGGGACCGGTTCGGGGGTGAAGCGGCGAATGCTTCGCCGGGTTTGGATGGCCTGCAAAAGGTCCATGCGCCGTGCCGCTCCTTCGCGCCGAGGCGCGTTTTGCGGCACACTAGCCCAAGCCCTGTCCCCGGGCAAGCCTGCGGGGCCACGGCCCTGGAAATGCAAAGGAATCGGCTGCCGCGCGAAACGTCCCCGGGCGGCCATGATCGCGGCGGCGACCTTCCGGAACGCGCCCCCGGCCTGGACCGATGTCCGCCCGGGCCGGGGCGGCGGGGAATCCCCCGGACGCCATACCGTGAAGCGGCCCGCAGCCGCCCTCTGTCCTCACGCGCCCCCGGCCTGGGCCAGCTCCGGCGCTAGAGCGCGACCACGGAGTTGTCGCAATCGCCGAAGGGGCTGAAGGCATATTTGTCCGCAGCCGGATCGCTGATCCAGGTGGTGTCGTCGATGAGGTAGCGAAACTGATATTCCCGTCCCGTCTCCAGATCCACGGAGACGGAGAAGTTCCCGTTTTTCTGCTTTTTCAGCAGCGTGGTCCCGGTCTCCCAACCGTTGAACTCGCCCACCAGGGACACGGTCACGGCGTCCTTGGCCAGTTCCTTGTCCACCGTAAAAGTGACCTTGCATACGGGCTTGCTTTTGAGAAATTTCTTGCCAAGCGACATGGGTGCATCCTCCCGAAGGCGACATATTCCTCTGAAGGAATCGTCCCGCCTGTACGCCGTCTGCGGCGCGTTCATGACACCAAAGCGAAGTATCGTGGCATGGCATCGTTTTGCCAACCGTGACAGTACACCAAGGCCTACCCAAGAACGTTGCGGTTGTAAATCGTTTTGGCGACGGGCCTTTGACCGGGCCGCCCTCCCCGGGAGAACGCCTGCGGCCCGCCGCCCGCAAGCGCCCCCCGGGGCGTTTTGGGGACTATTTGTGGGTATGGGAAAACATGGCCATGAGCCGGATGGCGGCAGGCCCGAGGATGATCAGCAAAAGCGTGGGGAAGATGAAAAAGACCAGGGGCATGAGCAGCTTGACCGGCAGCTTGGCCGCGATCTCCTCGGCCCGCTGGAACCGTTTGGTGCGCATGGCGTCGGCGTAGACCCGAAGGGTCTGGGCGATGCTCGTGCCGAACATGTCGGCCTGGATGAGAAGCGCCACCAGACTGCCCACATCCTCCAGGCCCACCCGGGTGGCCAGGTTTTTGAGGGCCTCGCGACGGGATTTTCCGGCCCGAAGCTCCAGGGTCAGAAGCCTCAGTTCGGAACTTAAGACCGGCTCCTTGTGGGCCAGTTCCATCCCCACCCGCTGGATGGCCCCGTCCAGGCCCATGCCCGCCTCCACGCACACCACCAGGAGGTCCAGGGCGTCGGGCAGTCCGTTCTGGATGGCCCGCTGCCGCTTGGTCACCAGATGGTTGAGAACAAGGCCCGGGGCATAGAAAAAGGCCGACACGATGCCCGCACCGGCGAGGAACTTGTATTCCGGGCGCATGGTGGGCATGACCACCAAAACCAAGGCCGCCGCCAGGCCGATCCCGATCAGGGCCATGCCGATTTTTATGCCCCAATAGATTTCCACGGCGTTTTGGCCGCGAAACCCGGCGTGCAGGAGGGTGGCCTTGGTGGCGGAGATGTCCTCGGCCTTGGAAGGCTGGACCTTGCGCCCGAAGGACTCGGCCGCAGACAAAAATATGCCTGTCAGCCAGCCCAGGGCGCCGGGGCGCCGTCGGGTCGCGTCCTCCGGGGAAAGCCCCAGGGTGCGGCCCATGATCTCCCGGCGGCGGCGCAATTCCTCCAGGTGGGCGAAGACGCCGAGAACCAGGGCGAACACCGTCAGATGGGCCAGCATGGCCACGGCCAGGGCGGCCAGAAGCGTCGCTTCCACGAAATTGGCCTCGCTTTTTTGCGCGGTCGTTCAGACCGCGATGCGGATCATCTTGCGCATCACAAGAATGCCGAAAAGCATCATGCCGCCGCAGGTCCACAGAATTATCCGGCCCAGGGGGTCGTCGACCAGAAGCATGATGTAGCTGGGGTTGCTGGCGTAGATGGCGCCGGCCACGCCAAAAGGCATAAGCGACAGCACCAGAGCCGCAAAACGGCCCTCGGCGGACAGGATGCGGATGCGCCCGCGCAGTTTGAACCGCTCCCGGATAAGCGACGAGATGTTCTCCACGATTTCCGCCAGATTGCCGCCGGTCTCGCTCTGAATCTTCAGCGACACCACAAAGAAATTGAGGTCCGGGCAGTCCACCCGATCCATGATGTTGTCCAGGGCCTCCATGAGGGTCACCCCGAAATTGATCTCCTCCAGGGTCTTGCCGAACTCCATGCGGATGGGATCGTCGAACTCCTGCCCCACCATGGCCATGCCGCTGTTGAAGGTGTGCCCGGCCTTGAGCGCCCGGGCCACCAGGTCCAGGGCCTCGGGGAGCTGTTTTTCGAAGTGGGCCATGCGCCGCTTGCGCTTGAGGCGTATCCACCAAAAGGGCAAGGCCGCCAGGGATGCGGACGCGATGGCGGCCAGGATGGTGTTGCGGGTGGCCACCTGGACGAAGACCGCCCCGAACACGGCCAAGACCAGGGAGGACAGCACGAACACCCCCAAAGGGGCCCGGATGTCGGCCTGGGCCAACATGCGGTCCACGGCCGAACTCCAGCGTTGCCGGGACAGGGCCAGGTCCAGCCAGGGCATGGCGCTCAGATGGTGTTTTTTGACGATGTCCAGGGGGGCTGCGTCAGTCTCGCGTCCGGTCAGCTCGGACAACCGGCGCGACAGGCGGTCTTTTTCGACCCGGCCCCGGGCGTGCCAGACCAAGACCGTGGCCACGGCCAGGTAGGCGAAGGCCGCAAGGACCAGAACGGACAGAAGGGTCGGCATGTGGGCTGGGCCTCCCGGCGCGGCGGCGTGCGGTTGGGGTGACGGGGGGCGCAACCGCCCACCCGGGACAGGCGCCATCAGCCTGCGTTTTGTAGCGGCCCTAGACCTCCACCACGTTCCTGGGGTCGAAAATGGTCTCGGGGAGCTTGATCCCCTTGGCCTCGAACTTGGAGGCGAACTTCGGGCGGATGCCCCGGGACAAAAAAGCGCCCTTGACCCGGGCGTCCGGGGTCAGTCCGCGCTGCTCGAAGGCGAAAATCTCCTGCATGGTGATGACCTCGCCCTCCATGCCGGTGATCTCCTGAAAGCTCGTCAGCTTGCGCGAACCGTCGGAAAACCGGGCGATCTGCACGATCACGTCCACGGCCGAGGCGATGTAGCGTTTGAGCGACAGCGGCGAGATGGCCAGGCCCGCCATGGCCACCAGGGTCTCCAGGCGCATCAGCGCGTCGCGGGGGCTGTTGGCGTGGATGGTGGCCAGGGAGCCGTCGTGGCCGGTATTCATGGCCTGGAGCATGTCCAGGGCCTCGGCCCCGCGCACCTCGCCCACGAGGATGCGATCCGGGCGCATGCGCAGGCAGTTTTTGACCAGGTCGCGCTGGGTGACCTCGCCCCGGCCCTCGATGTTGGGCGGCCGCGACTCCAGACGCACCACATGATCCTGCTTGAGTTGCAGTTCGGCCGCGTCCTCCACGGTGACGATGCGTTCGTCGTGGGGAATAAAACCCGAGAGGCAGTTGAGCATGGTGGTTTTTCCGGTGCCCGTGCCGCCGGAGATCAGGATGTTGAGCCTGGCCAGGACGATGCCCCGCAAGACCTCGGAGATGTCCGGGGTGATGGCCTTAAAACCGATGAGATCCTGGGCCGTGAGCTTGTCCTTGGAAAATTTGCGGATGGACAAGGCCGGGCCGTCGATGGCCAGGGGGGGGATGATGGCGTTGACCCGGGAACCGTCGGGAAGGCGCGCGTCCACCATGGGGGAGGACTCGTCCACCCGGCGGCCCACCCGGGAGACGATGCGGTCGATGATCTTTTTTAAATGCGAATTGTCCTTGAAACGCGACCCCGTGAGCACCAGCTTGCCTTTGCGCTCCACATAGATCTGGCGATAGGAGTTGACCAGGATGTCGTTGACGGAATCGTCCTTGAGGAAGGGTTCCAGCGGCCCAAGGCCCAGCATCTCGTCCTTGACCTCGCCGATCAGGCGCTCCCGCTCCCCCTGGTTGAGCGGGGTCTGCCCGAATTCCTCGCGCAAAAGCTTCTCCACCAGCCGCCCGATCTCGGCCGCCAGGGCCTCGGGATCGAGGGAATCGAGCAGGGAGAGGTCGATCAGGTCGATCAGCCGGTCATGGATGCGGGTCTTGACCTCGTAATATTCGTCCCCGGCCATGCCCGTATCCTTGGCTGCGGCGGGCGTCTCGAAACGGGGGGGCATGCCCCGGATGGCGCGGCGGGGAGAATTGTCCATGGGGCGTTATCCTTGGCGTTTGCCTGCGGACAAAAACGGGAGGCCGAACAGTCCGCGTCCTTTCTTGGCCTCGCCGGGGGGGACCAGGGCCCGGGCCAGATCCCCGATGGACCGGGTGACCTCGGCCTTGGGGGCGATCTCGGCCAGGGTCTTGCCCTGGTTTATGGCCGCAAGCGTGGTTTTGTAATCGTTTTGTATCCTGCAAAAGACCTTGATGCCCAGGGCCTTTTCCATGTCCTCCACGGACAGGTCGCTCTCGGGCAGGTGCCGGTTGACCACCACCTTGAGCTTTTGCACCAGATCCCCCTCGACGCCCCGCACGTTCTCCATGAACCGGCGCACATTGGCCAGGCAGGGCAGGTTCTGGACGCACACCAGGACGATGTCGTCGGAGATGTCCATGACCTTGAGGGTGATCTCGTCCAGATACATGCCCAGGTCGATGACCACGGTGTCGAAGAGCGACCGCATGCAGGTCAGAAGCGCGGAAATGTTCTCCGGGGTGGCCATCTGCAAGTCCTCCAGGCGGCTGGGGGGCGGCAGGAGGTAGAGCCCCGAGGCGTGCCGGGAGACGATGCTCATGAGATAGGTGGCGTCCAGGCGGGAGATGTTGCCGATGATCTCGCCCCAGTGGTAGCGCGGATGCAGATCCAGGAAAAGCTGCACCTCGCCAAAGGGCAGGTTCATGTCCATGAGCGAGACCATGGCCCCGTTTTTTCTGGACAAAAAGGAGGCGGCCAGATTGACGGCCAAGGTGGTGGTGCCCACCCCGCCCTTGGCCCCGAAGACGTTGATGATCCGCCCCTGTCGCGCGGCGGCGCCGTTCTGGCCCTGGCGCTCGGCCAGGCGCTTGTCGCGGCGCTCCTTGAAGCGCCACAGCGCCATGCGTATTTCGTCCTCGGGGGAGTCGGCCTGGAAAAATTCGCGCACCCCGGAACGCATGGCCTGCATGAGGGTGTCCGTGGACAGGCGCGGGGCCACCAAAAAGACCTCGACCCCGTGCGCGGCGTCGAGAAAGGGGCGCAGGTCGTCGAGTTCCGGCCCGATATCCTCGGAGGCGGCCTCCCGCACCACCAATTCGACCAGGCTTGTGGCGGCGCCTCGCACCTCGAAATCGGCAAACTCCGCCAGACACCGTTCAAAGGCGGCGCGCACGCCGTGGTCGGCGACATCCAAAACAACGGCGATCTTTTCCTGCATGTGAGCCTAAAAGAACCGTCGCGCCGACAGGCCATGGCCCTTTGCCGGGGCGGCGATCCGCGTTGGTTCGTTGGCGGCGCTGCGCCGCGTGCGCGACGCCGGGCAGGGCTTGTCCCGCCCCGGGCGGGAACCGCCGACAGGCGGCGGGGTGCGGCGCGCAACCAGGTCGCGTGAAAAAAGGCATACGCCGTTTCCAGAGGGATGAAAACCGCTCCCCGGCCCGGAACACGGGCTTAATTCTCGGACTTTCCGCTGTCTTTGGGGGTGAACAGCACGGCGTCGGTCGCACCGCCCCCCCCGCCCTTGCTCCCGGCTTTGATGGGAGCTGGCTTGTTCTGGTACTGGCCCATGGTGTTGGCGGCCTTCTGGCCATCGAAGCCGGTGACCGGCGTGCCCGCAGCCCCGGCGTCGGGGTTGAGCTTCTGATTGGTGAAGACCGTGTTGAAGGACTCCCCGAAGTGCGTGTCGCTGTTGCGCGTCACCTCGTTGCAGCCGCCGGTCCCGCAGGCCAAAAGGGCCGCAAGCGCCGAGGCGAGGGCGAAGGATGTGCCGTGGGTCATGGGGACTCCTTAGCCTGTGCGGCCTGTCACTGGTTCAGTTCCCGGGCCTGGGCCACGGGAGGCAGGGCCGCGCCGAACTGTCCGTCCAGGCCGTTGGCCTCGGCGGTTTTGGCGGGACCGGCCTTTTTTTCCGTAACCGGGTCCGGGGCGATGTTGAGGAAAAATTCCATGTCGTCGGGCGGGGTGTAGTTGTCCGTGGGCAGGCGTATGGCCGACTTATCCAGGGGCTTGGCCAGGTGCGCGGTGATGATGATCACCAGCTCGGTTTCCTTGTTGGTGTACTGGGTGCTCTTAAACAGGCTGCCCAGGATGGGGATGTCGCCCAGGCCCGGGAACTTCTCCAGGCTTTCGCCCGAAATCTGCTTGAGCATCCCGGCGATGGCGAAGCTTTGCCCGTCGCCAAGCTCGATGGTGGTGGAGGCCTTGCGGGACAAAAGGGCCGGCCCGGCGGAGGTGCTGATGCTGTCGTCGATCTCCGACACCTCCTGCTGCATGGCGAGATTTATCCGCTCATCGGCCAGGACCGTGGGGGCGAACTCCAGCTTCACGCCGTAGTCCTTCCATTCGATGCCCTGGTTGAAGGCGCTGGAGATGGCGTAGGGAATCTGGCCGCCCGCGTTGAAATAGGCCTTTTGTCCGTCCAGGCAGACCAGGGTGGGCTCGGCCAGGATCTTGGCCAGGCCGTTTTTCTTGAGGATGTCCACCACGCCGGTCCAGGTGACGTTGTTGGGCTGGCCGTAGTTGGTGTTGTAGCGCACCACGCCCGTGGCGTTGCTGCTGACGGTGGCCGTTTGCTGCACCTCCCGGGGATTGAAGGTCGAGGACTTGGCCGACACCGGCGGGAAGACCGGGTTGCCACTGCTCTGCGCGTAGAAGTAATCGCTTTGCGCGTTGATGACGTCCATCATGGTGCTGTCGATGGAGCTTAGGCTGCCGAGCAGGGAATAGGCGAAATTGCCCTCGGTGATGGCGTTGATGTTGATGCCCATGCGGTTGGCCACATCCTTGGACATTTCGGCCACCCGCACCTCCAGCATGACCTGATGCACCCCGCCCACGGTGACCAGGTTGACCACCTTGCCCGGGGCGTGGACCTCGGCCAGGGTCAGGGCCTTTTTCAGGTTCTCGGAATTCCTGACCGACCCGGACAGGGTGATGGAATCCTGGGAGGCCATGACCGCAAGCCCGGTTTCGCCGGGCAGGATGTCGTGGAGCATGCGCTTCAGCCGCGTCACGTCCGGGGCCACGTCCAGGTCGTAGACGTCCATGACCCTGTCGGAGCGGTCCCAGACGGTCAGCGAGGTCATGCCCGGGGCCTCGCCCGTGATGTAGATCTGTTTGCCGGAGAGCAGGACGAAATTGGCGATCTCGGGCTTGGCCACGGACACCCGGCCGATGTCGCCCCGGGTGCTGGTGTAGATGATGGACTTGCCCATGGCCAGTTCCAGGCGTTGGGCGGCCCGCACCGAGGCGGGCGCGGCGCTGATGACCCCGGCCCCGGCCGGGTCGGAAAAGACCACGAGCCAGGCCAATGCCCAGACCGTCATGGCCCGGAGCCGGGAGATGGTGCGTGGCGTGGCGGATGTCATGGTCCGTGCTCCTGGGTTACGGAATGACCGGCTGGGGGCCGATATCGATATCTGACGCCGTTTTTCCGCTCTCTCCGCCCATGCCCGGAACCAGGGCGTCGGGCAATGTCCCGACCGCCTCGCGGCTTCCCGGGGCCACCTTTCTCTCCACCGTGTCTTCCTTGGGCTGGCGATGCCGTTTGGACAGTCCCCGGATGACCTCCACAGGCGGGTCTTCGACCAATGCCGGGTCTGCGCCGGGGGCGTCGCGGCGCTCAAGGACGGCGGTCAGGTCCGCGCCGGAGGTGACCACGGCATCGCGGTCGGCCGGGGAGCGCAGGGCGAAGGACAGCACATGGTTATTGGCGGCGAAGGTCAGTTTTTCGGCCTCGGCCGGGGTGACCTGGAGGGTGAAATAGTCCGTGGCGGAAAGTTCCTCCCGGCCGTCCTTGCCGATCTTGGGCTCCATCTCCGTGCCTGTGGCCAGAACCGGGATATCCGTCAAAATGAGCTTGCTTTCCTTGATCTCTGGCGCATCCGGGTCAGGGCTTTCCTCCCGCTGCATGGTCATGATCACGTCCACCCGGCTCCCCGGGACGATGAGCCCCCCGGCCCCCAGCTCCTTGGAGCCTCTGACCGTGACCGCGCGCTTGCCCGGCTCCACGAGCTGCTCCAGGCCCGCCGTGGCCGCGCCCTTGGGGAACAGCTTGTCCTCGGTGATCGGGTCGCCCGGCGACAGCCTGCGGGAGAGCGTGCGGCCCGCCAGCTCGTCGGGGTTGGAAAACGACTGGGGAGGCACGATGTCCGGATCGTAGGGCACGGTTTTGAGCATGTCCGGCGACAGACGCAGGCCCCGTTCCAGGCCCTTGGCGGCGACCACCAGATTCTGGGTCTTCACGGGAGCCGCGACCTCCACCGAGGCCGTGTCGGCCTGCCGCAGCGCAGGCTTCTGCCCGGACAGCCAGCGCAGGGTGAGCCCTCCGGCCACGGTGGCCAAGAGAATCGCCAGCACGAGATGTAGTGCGGCCTTGGATTTCATGCCTCACACCCTTTTGGTCTTCCGGTTCGCCGGAAAAGCCCGCCACCGCCGGGCCACGGCCCGCCACACGGCTGGCCTGCCTCGGCGACAGGGATGAAGCAAAAGCCATGCCCAAGGACCGCTTTACGCCTGAACCGTCCGGCAGGCCGCACCACGGGCCAATCTTCAACGTCCGGACGGTATTGTCCGCCGTTTATGTCCAGGGCGCCCGGGCCAGGGAAAGGGCCGCGTGTTTCACGGGATGAACGAGGGTCTGTTTAAGAAAGTAAAACGAGGATGCCGCCGGTTCAGGCCACCTGGCTGGAAAACCGGGCCGGATCGATGCCGTGCTTTTGGATCTTGTTCCACAGGTTCTTGGGGCTGATCCCCAGAATCGCCGCCGCGTCCTTCTGCACCCCGTCTTTTTTGGCCAGGGCGGTCTCGATCATGCTGCGTTCCACGTCCTCCAGGGTCTGGCGCAGGGAGGCCACATGCTCCCCGCCGCCCGCCGCCGTCCCGGGGGGGAGGCCTTTTTCCCGCCCTGCCGCATGGGCCCGGACCTGAAAGGCGTCGCGAAAGTGGTCGGCCTCCAGCACCTCGCCCGTGCTCATGATGGCCGCCCGCTCCAGCACGTTGGCCAACTGCCGGACGTTGCCCGGCCAGTCGTTGGCGTACAAAAGCCCCATGGCCTCCCGGGTGATCCCACGCAGGTTCATGCCGAGCTTGACGTTGATGCGGGACAGAAAAAACTCGACCAGAAGGGGCAGATCCTCCTTGCGCTCACGCAGAGGGGGGATGCGGATGACGGCCACGCTTAAGCGGTAATAGAGGTCGGCGCGAAATTTCTTTTCCGCAACCAACTGGGGGAGATCCTGGTTGGTGGCGGCGATGATGCGGATGTCGATGTCGATGGGCCTGGCCCCGCCCACCCGCTCGATCTGCCGCTGCTCCACGGCCCGCAGCAGCTTGGGTTGCAGAAAAAGGGGCATGTCGCCCAATTCGTCAAGCATCAGGGTGCCGCTTTGGGCCAACTCGAATTTGCCCTTTTTCAGGGCCAGGGCCCCGGTGAAGGCGCCCTTTTCGTGGCCGAAAAGCTCGCTTTCCAGCAGATTTTCCGGGATGGCCGCGCAGTTGACCTTGATAAACGGCCCCGCCGCCCGCTTGGACAGGGCATGTACGGCGTCGGAGACCACCTCCTTGCCTGTTCCCGATTCGCCCGTGACCAGGACCGTGGTGTCCAGCCCCGCCACCCGGTGGATCAATTCCACCACCCGGCGCATCCCTTCGCTTTGGCCCACGATGGTCGGGCCGCCCTGGGACTGGCGCAGGCTGGTGCGCAGGGAGGCCAGTTCCGCCCGCAGCCCCCGGCGTTCCAGGGCCCGGCGAATGACGATCTCAAGCTCCGTTAAGCTAAACGGCTTGGAAAAAAAGTCGTAGGCCCCGCGCCGCACGGCCTCCAGGGCCTTTTCCCGGGTGGAATAGCCGGTCATGACGATGACGTCGGTGGACGGCGCCATGTCCCGGATGAGGCTTATGGCCTCGATGCCGCTTTTCCCCGGGAGCATGACATCGGTCAAAACCAACTCGAACGACGTCTCCGCCAGCCTGCGCAGGCCCTCCTCCACCGAGCCGACGCTCTGGGGTTCAAAGCCTTTGGAGGTCAGGGCCTCGACGAGCATCTCGCGAAACGCCGCGTCGTCCTCAATCACCAGGATTTTCTCGGCCATCATCCGCCTCGGTTGGCGTTTGTGCAGCACATTCGCGGAAACGCTTCTCCCCTCCTGGCCGATCTTCAGGCTCCTTCGTCGCCGGGGAAAAAGCTGGTGAAGACCTCTTCGATGCTCTCCTCAACGCCGCCGACCAGCCCCTTGAGATCGGCCGAAGACAGGGACAGGGCCTCCGCAGCCTCAGGCAAAAGGGCCGGGACGCGCCATTCGCCGCTGGTTCCGATCTCCAGCGCGTTGCACAGAAAATCCGCCACATGGATCACCGCCGGTTCCTCGATAAAAAGCGGTTCCGTCAGGTCGTGGTGGTAGCGCACCATCTTTTCCAGGGCCGCCGGATACTGCCACTTGCGCAGCAAAAGGCCGCCCAGATAGCCGTGATCGAAGGAGAAAAGCTCCTTTTCAACCATGGTCAGGGTGCAAAATTCCTCCCGGGAGCGGCGCAGGGCCAGGCCCGACGGCCCGGGCAGATGCTTGTACAGGACCAGACGCCCGATATCGTGCAACAGGCCGGCCACAAAGGAGCTTTCCCCGCTGCACACCCCGGAGTGCTCGGCCAGGGCCCGGGCGATCATCCCACAGCCGATGCTGTGTTTCCAAAAGGCCTTCATGTTGATGTATTCCGGGGGGATGTCCCGGAAAATGGGCAGCACGGAGACCCCCAGGGCCAAGGTGGCCAACTGCTTGCCGCCCACGATCATCACCGCCCGGGTCAGGTTGTCCACCTTGGCCGGAAACCGTCTTTCCACGGCCCGGGAGGTCCGGCTGTAGAAGGCGCTGTTGACCAGCTTGAGCAGCGTGGCCGAAAGGCTGGCGTCGGTGCCGATGATGCGCGCCGCTTCATCCACGCTGCTGCGCGGATTGCGCAGCACCTCGTTGATGCGTGTGAATACCTCGGGCAGCGAGACCAGTTGCGGATCCTCGCGCAGCAAGTCCTCAGGCGAAGGGATGGGCCCGGCCGCCGCCACAGGCGCAGGCCGCGCCCCGGACGGGGGTTGGGGCTTCGGGGCCGGGGAGGCCTTGTCGGTCTCCTCCAGGACGGCCCGGGCCAGCCGTTTGGCGGTCCTGGCCACGCTTAAGCGAAAAACCGTGGCCGCGACCTCCTCGCGCAAATCCACGAACACGAAACGGCCCTTGGCCGCCTCCATGGCCTGGTCGAGGAAATCGGCGGGTTTCGGCCGCTCGGGCGCAGGGGGCTGCTCCAAAGCGGCGGCGCTCGTCTCCGCCGCCGGGGGGGGAGACGCGCCGACCACGTCCAACTCGGCGATCCCCCATCCGGCCAGGGTGGTCAGATGGGATCGCTCAAGCCGCGTGCCCCGGGGCATGAGAAACCGCCCGCTCGGGGTCATGGCGTCCTCGGCCAACTCCATGCCCGGGGACAGATCGGAAATCCTGACTTTGACCATATCCTTGAATTCGTCCTTCGCCGTAGCGGAACCCTGTTCCCCAAAACGACTCCATGCCGGATATGGAGACAAACGACAGGGAGTGTCAAGACGCCACGACACGCCCCCGCTCAATCCGGGGCGGGCATGTCTCCCAGTTCCACTTCCGCGCAAAACCCTTCGCTGTCGCGCACAATGCCGAACACGCCGTGATTTTCGTTTAAATAGTTGATAAAGGCCAGCAGTTCGGGATCGGCCCGGGAGGGATCGGCCCCCACAAAGGCCGCCCCCCGGGCCCACATGACCACCCGCACCCGGCCGTCGCCGCCGCGTTCGGCCAGGCAGGCGATCTCCCCGGCGCACCCTTCCCGGGCCGCGTCGCGGATCATGGCCAGACACCGCAAAAGCCCGTGGCTGACCTTGCGCCTGTCCGCCTGGACCACAACCCCGGAGGCCTCCCGGGCGGACACGGACAGCCCCCGGGCCGCGCATTCCGGCCGGGCCTGCTCCACGGCATCCGCCAGCGCCCGTCCCATGTCCACGGCCTGGGTCAGGCGTCCCCGGCTTCTGCGGGCGTCGAACAGGGTCCGCCGCCCCTCAAGCTCGGCGATCATCCGGGCCTTGACCTCGCCCATCTCGGCCAAAATTTCCGAAAGTCGGGGCACGGCGCGCCCCAGAAGGGCCGCCTCCAACGCGGCGATGTCCTCCACCACCGGGCCGTGACTGCGCTCCAGGGCGGTTTCCGCCGCCTGCCGCGCGGCGGCGAAGGCGTCCCCGGTGCGGGCCGCCGCCTCCAGGGTGCGGCGCATTTTGAGAAAGAGCCCTTCCAGGGAGGTCAGGGCGTTGCCGGTGGTGTGCAGATAGGTTCCGGCCGATTCCACCAGCCCGGCCTGAAAGGCGATTTCCGCCTCTTTTTCGCTTAAGCGTTCCCGCAGCCGCGATTCCATAAGGGCCTTGGTCTTGGCCGCCAACTCCTCGGTGCGGCTGGCCACGCGGGCCTCAAGCTCCGCGTTGGCCTGCTCCAGTTCGATCTCGGCCCGACGCCTGCGCACGATGTTGCCGGTGGACAAAATAACCAGCCCAAGCCCCCCCAGGGTCATAAGGCCCATCATGAACAGGGCGTTGCGCGACTGGCGCACCACCCCGGTGACGGCCAGGACGTCCGTAAACGAGGAGGTCACCCCCACCACGAAGGACATGTCCAGCGCCCGCACCGGGGCCCAGGCGATGATCTCCTGCCGGTTCCCGGCCTTGGCGACGAAACGTCCCGCGCCCTCACGCCCGGACGAGGCCTCGGCCACCAGCCGCTCCATGCCCGATGGCTGGTCGCGCCCATTCTCCCCGGCGGGCGCGCCCTGCGCTGCGCCGCACCAGGGCAGGCCGGGATCGCGGCTGCAATCCGCCTGCCCCGGAGAAAACATCCAGGCCCCGCCGCCCAAAAGGCTCACGGGGGCCAGGATGCGCTCACGGATTTCCGATTCGATGACCGACGGCGGCAACTCGCCGTGCCTGGCCCGTATGAAATTCTCAGTGCTTCTGCCCAGACTGCGGGCGAGTTCGAGCTGCGTTTTGCAAAACGCCACGGACGTGCCCGCACGCAGCGCGGCCTCGTAATTGAGCACCAGATACCAGCCAAGCACAATGCCCAGCGTGGCCACGATGGGCAGCGTCAAGTCCGCTTCCCACCGAAATCGCGACAAAAAACCTTTGCGACCGGACAGTTGTCCGTTCGCCCCCTCCTCCCGGCTCGCCATCGTCGCCCCCTGCACCTGGTCCATCCCCGGCACGCCCCCCCCGCCGCACGGGCCTCCCCCCGTTTGGCCGGGACATGTCCGAACGCATCGCACATGGCCGGGCGACCGTCATGGAAACGGTCGCGGTGATCGTACCGGAATCGCCGCCTGCCGCCAAACAAAAAACCCCCGTCAGGCCGCGCCGCCAGGTGGCGAGGCACGCGGGGGCAAAGCGGCCGGGGCGAGCCGGAGGCCTGGCGCAAAGTGGCTTAGGTGTTCAGGCTGAGGGAATCCAGGCGACGCATCTCTTCCATTCGTTCCAGCCACTTATAGTGAAATTTCACATCGTTGCCCATGATGCTGCCCTGAGCGGGGATATCCAGTTTGCTGCGCATGGAGGTGCCGGAGTTCTGCCGATGCACGCAGGTCACCGTGCCGCAGTACATCACCTTCCATCCGGCCAGGCACAGTTGCAGATCATGGTCCGTATCGTCGATCTGGGAAGGGCTGTAGCGGATGTCGAACCAGGGGGCGTCGACCAGGGAGGCCACCCGAAGAAGATGCTGGCAACCCATGACCACCCGGGTTTCCCGGATCACGTCGTACAGTCCGATGTCATACTGCATGTAGGGCACGGGAATGCTGGCCCGGATGGCCTCCTCCGTGCAAAAGGAAATGTGTCGATACAGGTATTGCAACAGCCGGTACGTCCCGGGAAAGACCACCTTGCACCCCACGTTGCCGATTTTGGGGTCGCTCTCGGCCACGGTGAGCAGATGGCTCAACCAATCCGGTTGCAGGTAGATGTCGTCGTCGAGAAAGGCCACATAGTCGCACTCCCGGGTGGTCGGCTGGCTCAAAAGCCAGTTGCGGGCGGCGGGCGCGCCGATGTTCACCGGCAGTTCGATGACCTCGAAGTCGTTGTTCGGGAAAAGCCCCCTGGCCCTGGCCACCACGGCGGCGCTGTCGTCGGTGCAGCCGTTGAGCAAGACCTTGATGCGGGCCGGGCCGATATCGGTGGCCGCCAGGCTTTCCAGGGTCTCGCCCAGGATCGTGGCCTTGTTGTAACTGTAGAGATAGACGCAGACTTTTTTTGCGGTCACAAGTCCGGCGTCGGGGACGAAGGGGTGGCGCAGGGCCTTGGCGCGCAGGGCATAGGGGCGTTGCCAGGGGTCCAGGGCGAAGGCCCGCTCGTACAGGGCTGCGGCCGCCTCCGGCTGACCGGCCCGGCGGTGCATCTCGGCGGCCCGGGCCAGGGCGATGGGTTCGTTGATCTGGGGTTTGAGCCTCTCCCACAACGGCCAGGCGGCCTCATCGTGGCCGAGGGTGGCGAAGTGGTCAAAAAGCCGCTTGTCCCATATCAGGCGCAGGGCCTTGGGGCAGTTGAACCGGGACAAGGGCTCGCAGGGCGGCGTCCCGGCGAAGAGATCGAGGCTAAGGAGCATGTCCGCGAAGCGGACGGCCATGGGATGCTTGGCCAAAACGGCGATGCAGGCCCGGCGGAGATCAGCATGGAACTGCTTGAAAGGGGCCTTGCGCATCTCCTTGAAGCTCTCGTGTTCCACATGGGTAGCCTGGAGGATCTTGAAAACCACGTCGGCGCCGGGGGCCAGGCCGGAGTTGAGGCCGATCTGCAGGATATCGGGGTCCAGCGGGGCCAGGTTCACCGCCGACCTTATGGCCTGCTCCAGAAGCGGACGGACGACCGGCGACCGTGCGGCCGAAGGCTCGCCCGAAACACGGCCGACAAAATTGATGGACAGGGGGATGTCGACCTGAAAATTGTTTATGTAATTTTTATAATACAGACAGGCTTCGTCCAAAGACAGGGCGAACATCTCCCCGGCGATGCCCGTGTGCTTCTCGTTCTCGGAGGATTGCGCCATGGCCGTCTCCTTCTCCTGGTCCAAGGGATGCCCTGAGCGCATGCAAGACTTGTTCCTAAAAAACAACCCGGGGCCGCCTGAGACACGACAGGGTGGCGGCCCCGGGAAAAAGCACGGCCTATTCGGAGACGGAAATCCCGTATTCGATGCGCTCCAGGCCGTCCACGCCGTCGGCCATGCCCGGCTCGTCGCCCTCTTCCACGATGCGCGGCTGGAACACCTTGGCCTTGCGCCGTTTTTTGGCCATGATCTCTTTGAGCAGTTCGTCGCGCCCCATGTAACAATCCATGCACATGTCGTCGCGGGGGCTGAACTCCTGGACCCGCTTTTTCAGATTACACACCTTGCAGGCCCGCAGTTCGCGGCTCTCGACGATCAGGTCGTCGTCGTCATCTTCCTGGACATCAAGCAGGGGGTCGAGACCGGGCAACTCCTCGTCAAGCGCCTCCGTCCTTTCGCCGCGCTCGGCCTGTTCCGGCTTGGCGGCCTTGGACACCTTCTCCCCGCGTCCCGCAAGGCCCGCCCCGTCGGCCTTGCCTGCGGCCTTGGCGGCCCGGGCCTTGGGCTTTTCCTTGCCGCCTGCGGCCTCGGCGCGCGCCCGCTTGCCCGTCTCGCCCGACAGCGACCACGGCCCCTTGCGGGTCTCGATGACCACCTCGGTCAGGCACACCTCGGGGAACAGATCGGCCAGGATGCGGGTCAGCTGGAATTTTTTGTCCAGCCCCTTGCGCCGAATGCGGATATAGGCCCGGTTTCCCTGCACCGTGGGCCAGATGGCCTTCTCCAGATTCGGGTCGCCGCCATCCAGAAAACGGCCTTCGATGACCAGTCCCCGGGCACAGATGAAGTATTCTTCATCGGCGTCTCCTGCAAAATATTCCGCATCGCGTGGAATCAGCTTCCAGTCCATGTGTCCCCCCTTGTCGGCCGTCTGCGAAGAGTAGCCCGGACGTTCTGCGCCCCCGCACGGGGGTGTTAAATGCCTAAATCCTGATCGATCAAGACGACCTTCACCCGTCCCGCCGGAAAGGACTTCTCGGTGATGGTCCACACGTTGCAAATTCTCTCCGGGCTTTTGCAGTCCTGGCAAAACGAGGTCTTGGCGCATGGCGTCTTTTTGTCAAGGCGCATGGCGTTGGCCGGTGCGGCGAACTGCTTGATCCGGCGCATGCCCTCCGTGACCCCGGGGACGATCTTGTTGCGGCCGACCAAAACGATGACGTGCCTGGGGCCGAAATGCATGGCCCCCACCCGGTTGCCGATCATGTCCAGGTTGACCAACTGCCCGGTCTCGGTGACGGCGTTGGAGCCGGTAAGGAAACAGTCCACCAGAAGAGCCTTTCGCCGCAGTTCGTACATGTCCGCCGGGGCCAGGCCCTTGTCCGTGGTATTAAGGACGGTGTACTCGGGATTGTCCAAAAGCGCCGCCACCAAGCCCAGGGCGGCCACCGTGCCCGATCCGCCGAAGGAAAAGCTTTGAGCCCCGGTCTCGGGGATAAGCCGCGTCAAGACCAATTCCGCCGCCGTAGCGGCGTCTGCCGCCACATGCACGTCAAAGTTGTTGGCTGCAAGGGCTTTCTTGACCGCCTCCAGCCGTTTGGAGGAGTATGCGGCAATAAAATTTTCCATATTTTATCAGCACTTCCAGATAGTTACCCCAACGAAGCGGCCTCCCCGGCGTCGGCCGGGCGCATACTGAACCGGGGCATGGAAAAAAGCAAGCCGAATACCGCTGAAAAACCGGATTTCTCACCGATACAACGTGCGCAGCTCCTGAATGAACTTGCCCACGGTGCGGTCGTTCTTGTCCTGGCGGGCCACCACCCACACCCCCCAGGAAATGGGGATGGAGCGATTTTTCCCGTCGACATACAGGGCGTTTAGGCCCTCGACGATGCGCCCCACGGTGAGGCCCTCGAAAAAGACGTCGGTCTGGCGGGCGATGCTGGTCAGGATGTCGCTGCACATGGTGTATTCGTTTTGCAAGATGATGTGCAGGATGCTCTCGCTCAAGTTGAGCCCCTCCAGCACCCCGATGACCAGGTCGGTCTTTTCCACACTATCCAGCCGGTTCCAGTAGGCCCCATCCCGATTGCCCTCGGCCCTGGCCCGGTCCGCGCACAGGGCGCTTGCGGTCAGGACGAAAGCCAGGGCAAGCCCGGGAAAATACGCCGTTCTCATGGATGATGGCCTCCGTGACCGTCAAATGTCGTTTTGGCCGAAAACATGCTGGACGCGCCATGTGCAAAGACCCACGAAACCCTCCTACGCCTCTGCCTCACGCAATTCAACACGTCTTGGGGCGTGATCCGACAAAAAACACGAACTCCCCATGAGTGGCGCGGCGCGGCTCAAAACGTCACCAGTTGCGGCGGCAGATGGGAGACGTCGAAAGCCCCCAGACGCGGCTGCGGCCCCACGGTCAGCCGCACAATCGAGGCGTTGGCGACCGCGAAGGCCTCGCGGAACCCCCGGAAGCGGACCATGGCCCGGGGGTCGGCGGCGAAGTCCGCCCCGATCCCGCCAAAAAAGCGCAACAGGACCGCCCGGATGAACTGGCCGTGGGTGCAGACCACGGTAAGTCCCGGCGGCAGATCCGGCCCATCCACATACCGACAAAAAAAATCTTCCACGCGCAGCACCAGTTCGGCAAAGGTCTCGGCCCCCTCGCCCTGGCGGTGGAGCGGGTCGCAACGCGCCCAGTAGCCATGAATCTGGGGACGGCGAATCTCCCGGGTGGAGCCCTGATAGCTTTCCGGGTCCAGGTACGTGAATTCCTGGACGGCCGCGACGGCCACGGGCACGTCGGGAAAACGGTCCCGGATGGGCCTGGCCGTGTCCATGGCCCGGGAATAGGGCGAGACGATCAGGCGATCCGGGACCACGGGCAGGGCCTTAGCCACGTATGCGGCCTGTTGATGTCCAAGCTCGGTCAAGGCCGACCGGCTGGGGTGACCGGTCGGCAGTCCGGCGTTGGAGACGCTTTGCCCGTGCCGGATAAGCCACAACTCACTCATGATCCCCCCGTTTTGCGTACGTGCGGCGGCAAGGCCGCCAACCGGCTTGCGCCCCCGGCGCGGGGTCTGTATAACCCCGGCCCATGCAGCAGATCATCCTGATCCGCATCACCGGCGACGACAAGCCCGGACTCACCGCCACCCTCACCGGCCAACTGGCCCAGACCCGGGTGGACATCCTGGATATCGGACAGGCCGTCATCCACGACACCCTGTCGCTTGGCATCCTCATCCGCATTCCCCGCGAGTCCGAGTCCGCGCCCCTCATCAAAGACCTTCTTTTCACCGCCCATGAACTCGGCGTCAACCTGTCGTTTACGCCCATCCCCCCGCAGCGCTACGACAAATGGGTCGACGCCCAGGGCAAGGCCCGGCACATCGTGACCCTTCTGGCCCGGACCATCACCGCCGAACAGGTGGCGAGCATAAGCCGGGTCATTGCCGAAAACGGCCTGAACATCGACGTCATCACCCGGCTTTCCGGCCGCGCCTCCTTAAGCGACGCCGCGCCCCTGCGCCAGGCCTGCGTGGAATTTTCCGTGCGCGGCACCCCGGCCGATCCGGCCCGCATCAAGGGCCAGTTTCTGGCCATCGCCGCCGAGCTCGGCGTGGACATCGCCTTCCAGGAGGACGGGGCCTTCCGCCGCAACCGCCGTCTGGTGGCCTTCGACATGGACTCCACCTTGATCGCCGCCGAGGTCATCGACGAACTGGCCAAGGAGGCCGGGGTGGGCCGCGAGGTGGTCGCCATCACCGAATCGGCCATGCGCGGGGAGATCGATTTCAAGCAAAGCCTGCGCAAGCGGCTGGCGCTTTTGCGCGGCCTACCCGCCGACACCCTTTCGGCCGTGGCCGAGCGCATCCCCATGACCGAGGGGGCCGAACGGCTCATCAACAACCTCAAGCGGTTCGGCTACAAAATCGCCATCATCTCCGGCGGCTTCACCTATTTCGGACGCCGCCTGCAGGACCGCCTGGGCATCGATTTCCTTTTCGCCAACGAGCTCGAGATCGAAAACGGCCGTCTCACCGGCAACGTGGTGGGCGATATCGTGGACGCCGCAAAAAAGGCGGAGATTTTAAAAGACATCGCGGCCCGCGAAGGGTTAAGCCTGCAACAGGTCATAGCCGTGGGCGACGGGGCCAACGACCTGCCCATGCTCAACCTGGCCGGGCTGGGCATCGCCTTCCACGCCAAACCCGTGGTCAAGCAGGGGGCGAAACAGGCCATCTCCACCCTGGGTCTGGACAGCATCCTCTATCTCATCGGCATGCGCGACCGGGACACCGTTACGTAAACCTGAGGCCCAAACCGCAAGGAGAATCTCGTGGAAACCGCGCTGCAACAAGAGTTGACGACCCTGCGGGTCAACATCTTAAAGATGCTGCACATGGCCTCCGAAGCCGTGCATAAGGCCACCCAGGCCGTTTTCGACAACAACGCCGACCTGGCCCGGCAGGTCATCGACGACGACCGCCACATCAACTCCCTGGAATGCCTCATCGACTCCGAAAGCCTGCGCATCCTGGCCCTGCACCAGCCCGTGGCCAAGGATCTGCGCTTCATCGTGGGCTGCATGCGCATGATCGTCAACATCGAGCGCCTGGGCGACGAGGGGGCCAACATCGCCGAACGGGTGCTCATCCTGCACGAGCGTCAGCGCATGGAGATCAACCCGGCCCTGCGGCAGCTTTCCGAGATGGCGCTCGACCTGGTGCGCAAGACCATCACGTCGTTCATGGAGCTCGACGCCGAGTTGGCCAAGGAAATTTTCGACCGCAACATCGACGCCATGAACTTAAACGTGCGCATCTTCAAGGACACCACGGACTACATGATCCGCGAATCGCGCACCGTGGAGCGGGCCGTGCAGTATTCCTTCATCGCCCACAGCCTGAAACGCATCTGCGACCAGTCGGCCAACATCGCCGAGAGCATTATTTTCATCAAGGAAGGCGAGAACTACAAGCACAAGTGCGGGCAATAGGCCCCGGCCGCCCGGAGTGGGTCGCAGTTCGCCGCAGAGGGAGAACCGCCGCGCCCATGTCGCCCGCAAAACACGACGACGGTATTTTTAGAAACAGGCGTTCGCTCGATATCATCCCTTCACCACCCGCATGCATGGATGTCCAAGGTGCGGCACGAGCTGCATTTTTCGGCCCGGCGGAACATCCGCCGGGCCTTTTTTATGGATTGGATTTGCGGTTTTTCTGGTAGCGGTTGACGGCGTTGATGTGGTCGTTGAGGTTTTTGCTGAACTGATGAACGCCGTCGCCCGTGGCCACGAAATAATAAAAGTCGTGGATCTCCGGCGCGGTCACGGCCAAAAGCGAGGCCAGCCCCGGGGAGCAGATGGGGCCCGGGGGCAGGCCCGGACGCTGGTAGGTGTTGTAGGGATTTTTCGGGTCGTCCAGATGGGCCCGGCGCAAGTTGCCGTCGAAGGCCTCGCCCAGGCCGTAGATCACCGTGGGGTCGGTCTGAAGCAGCATGTTCTTGGCCAGCCGGTTGAGAAACACCCCGGCCACCCGGGGCCGCTCGACGGGCGCGCCCGTCTCCTTCTCCACGATGGAGGCCAGGGTCACGGCCCGGTACAGATCCTCGCCCTCCAGGGGCTTGCCCGGCCAGACGACGTACATCTGCCGCCGGAATTCCTTGAGCATGGCCTCCACCACATAGGCTGCGTCCGTGTCCGGGCGGCGCGCAAACAGGTACGTCTCGGGGAATAAAAACCCCTCGGCCGTGTCCGCCGGGATGTCGTATTTCTTTAAAAGCTCCTTGTCCTTGGCGGCCCGCAGGAAACTCTCGGCTGTGCCGAAGCCTGCGTCCTCCACCACCCTGGCGATCTGGCGCATGGTCAGTCCCTCGGCCACGGCCAGCTTGCGCTGGATGCCCGCCGAGGTGGTCAGCTCCTCCAGGACGCGGCCCGGGGTCCAGCCCGTGGACAGGGCGAACTCCCCGGCCTTCACCTTGCCGCCCAGGTCCGTATATTTGGCGTAGAGCCGAAAAAACAGGGCGTCGGAAATGACCCCCTGCTCGGCCAGCCTGTCCGCCACATCGCCGAAGCGCTGCCCCGGCTCAATGGCGAACACCACCTCGCGCCCCGGATCTTCGGGCGGCACGGTCAAAAAGGTCCAGGCATGGTAGCCGGCCGCTCCAGCCGCCGCCAGGACGGCCAACAACACGGTCAGGATTACGTAGCGCATGGGTCACCGTTTCACGGCCGCAGGGCCGACAGATAGGTGTTGACGATGCGAACCGCCGCCTGGGCGTCCAGGGCCTCCCGCAGGCGCCTGCCCGAAAGTCCGGCGGCGCGCAAGTCGCCAGCGGCCTGGGCCGAGGACAGGGTCTCGTCCACGAAGGCGATGGGCAGGGGGGTGCGCCGGGCCAGACTTTTGGCGAAGTTTTCGATCTGGCGCACGGTCTCGGCCTCCCGGCCGGGCACGCCATCCATGGGCTCGGGCCTGCCGATGACGATCTGCTCCACGCCCTCGGCCGCCATGACGGCCAAAAGCGTCTCAAAAAGGGCCGCCCGGGTGGTGCGCACGATGACCCCGCGCGGAAAGGCCAGGCGCCCGTCCGGGTCGGTGACGGCCAGTCCCACGCGGGCCAGCCCGAAGTCGATGCCCAGGATTTTCATGAAATGCGCCGCAGGACATGGGGGAGCCACAGGCGCGCCAACCGTCCCGCCGCTTCCGCATCCCGCTATTTTGTGGTGTGCATATCCGGCTTTGCCCCGGGCGAAAAGCAAAAAAACACCCGGCCGGGGACGGCGGACGACGGGAACCACGGCCGTCCCGCATGGCCTGATCGCGCCGCCAGCCGACCGCGCCTAAATGGTCCAGGGCTAGGGGCGGGCTCACAGTGTTTTTGCCTGCATTTCCGCATACAGGAGGCGGCTTCCCTGTCCCGGCGCCGGACATTTCCCGCACACGGCGAAAAGACTTCCCGCCATGGGCGGAAAAGCTCTTGTCCACAGGCGCTTTTCCCTTGACGCTGCCGGGTGTGCTGATTAGCTAACAGCCTGAAGGCGACAATTCTTATGCCTTCTGGTACCATATAACCCGATTGGAGGCGGCGTCATGGCAAGACCCATTGAAGCGACGCCGGTGTTGAAGGGGAAGGACGCCGTCACCTTCATAAAGGCCGCGCAAAACCCGAAACCCTACACCCCGCCCGTCTTCGACACCGCAAAAATGCACGACGCCGTGCAGGCCGCCGCAAAGCGCCGTGCATCGGAATAATCTTGCGCTCGGCGATTTCAGGATAAGCCCGGTTCAAGATTTTTCGATTTTCACGGGGTTTTCCTGTCTTGCGGATACCGACACGGATCGCGACCTTGAAGAGTTCATCCGCCACGATGCCGCACGCCATTCCCACGACAAAATCGCCATCACGTACACGCTTCAGACAGACACAGAAAATATTCCTGACAGCGAGCCGCTTGGGTTCGCCACGTTGCAAAACGATGCCATCGTCGTGGAAAGCAACGGCGACCTCCCTGGCGTTTGCAGCGAATATCCTTACCGTTCCTATCCGGCCGTCAAGATCGGACGGTTCGGCATCCGGATCGATCTTCAAGGAAATACGCTCGGCAGCCTTTTTTTGTATATGATAAAACTGCTCTTTACCACGAACAACAGAACAGGATGCCGGTTCGTCACCGTCGACGCGCGACGTGACAAGAGGAACAAAGTTGATGTCAGACCTTTCTATGAGAAGAACGGATTTGGGATTTTGCCGTGCAGACCACGAACCTCAACCTCTATTCCCATGTACTTTGACCTAAAAAGCCTGAAAAACGGTTCTCCCCGCTAAATCCCACTCAACCCCAACCCTCTATAATCTGTTCGATTCCTGTGCTTCGCCCCTCGGCATGGCCGCCGATTCTCGCGCCCGCCCCCGCTCCAGCCGCAACACCCGGCCGATGCCGGGCAGGATGTCCCGCGCCCGGTGGGTGACCAGGATCACGGCCGCGCCCCGGGCCATGATTCCCTGCACGGCGCAGGCGGCCGCGTCCCGGGCGGCGGCGTCCAGGCTGGAAAACGGCTCGTCCAGGATCAAAAGCCGCGGGTCGTGGACCACGGCCCGGGCCAGAAACGCCAGCCGCCGCTGCCCCGTGGACAGGCTGGCCAGGGGGCGCGCGGCCAGGTCGGCCAGGCCGAACCCGGCCAGGGTGGTCCGGACGGCCTCGGCCTGGGCCTGCGATGGCGTAAAAAAAAGCCCCACCCCGGCGAAAAAGCCGCTGGCCGCCACGTCGCAGACCGGGGCGCCGGGCGGATAGGCCGATTCCAGGTCAGCGGACACGAAGCCCACCCGGGCCTTGATGTCGCGCAGGTCGGTTCCCGCCAGCTCCACCAGTCCCGGACGACGGATGGCGCCCCCCACGGCCGGATGGATCTCCCCCAAAATCAGGCGCAAAAGCGTGGTCTTTCCCGCGCCGTTTCGGCCCAGCACGGCCCAGCCCTCCCCGGGCATGACCCGCCAGGTCACCCCGGCGAGCGCCCGGCGGCCGCCAAGATAGACGTCGGCGTTTTCGATCTCGAAAAGGGGCGGCGCCGCATCGGCCCGGGCAGGCCCGGCTGGCGCGCCAGACGCCATGGATCCGGCAGGCGGGGCGGATGCGTCATCACCGCCCGCCCCCGTCATCTTCCCGCCACGCCTCACGGCCTCCGGCGACAAAGCGGCGGCCGCCGCTCCCGGGGACGCGGCCTCGGCCTGCGATCCGCCGTCCGCCGTTTCGAAAAAGGACATGTCCGACAGCGCCCCGCAGGCCGCAACCCGCCCCCGCTCAAGGACCACGGCCCGGGTCACGCCGGGCGGAACATCCTCGAGCCGGTGAGCCGTGGCCAAAAGGGCCGTCCCCGAGGCGGCGGCCACGGCCATGGCCCCCAGCACCCGGGCCCGGTTGTCCGCGTCCAGCCCGTCCAGGACTTCGTCCAGGATCAACAGCAGGGGCCACGGGGCCAGGGCCCGGGCCACCAGCGCCGCCCGAAGCCGCCCCTCGGACAGGCTGGC
>Ga0209467_1000746_pt1 | contig 37165 bp, 30 predicted proteins | sample Higcelwee11metaG_FD_187175 | JGI IMG/M metagenome (GOLD analysis project Ga0209467, IMG submission 187175) | Freshwater pond sediment microbial communities from the University of Edinburgh, under environmental carbon perturbations - High... | ecosystem: Environmental > Aquatic > Freshwater >... | reverse complement strand
GGCAAATGCCTCTCCGTCGTTGTAATGCCTTCAAATGCAACGGATGTTCCATCGAGAAGCCGGAAGAATGAGAAAAAATATAACTTATTTGAAATACAGTTTTTTTGAATAAAAAAATTTTTTTATTCATGTTACAAAAACATTCAAAAAGGAATTACGACACAAAAATGAAATAAAGATTAGCCCAAATATGTAATTAATTGGTTGTAAATAGATTATCTATCACAAAAATAGTTTTGCGCGGGAAAATAGATTTTTGTGAAGCTTTACTAAGAATCAGCAGAATGCCAACGAATATGGCCTTTGAGCAGGGAGCAAATCCGATAAACACAAAAATGAAACTTTTTGTCTTGGGTCTATTTTTTCGCCAACGAATATGTGAGGGGGTCTTCCCGATTTAAGAGAGACGGAAAGATCAACACTACAGCACTTTGCACCGAATTTTTGTTCGTGCTTTTACGAAAGTGATTAATTCAGAGATTTAACCAGACAGATCAATGAAGTGCGTTCCCAGTGTTGTTCACTATAAAAATCAAGACGATCTTGATCATCTTTTTCTGCGAGCAGGGAAATGCACTTGATCCCTTTGTTTGCAGCCCAGCGTTCAATGGCTGACAGCAAAAGAGTGGCAACCCCTTTCTTTCTGTATGCACGATCCACAATCAGATCATTCACTACGGCATTAATAGCTCCCTGGAGCATTGAAATCTGAGCCTGGGCTGTACACATTCCGACAATTGTGTCATTCACCCATGCGACCTTCACTGTTCTGTGCTTGCCGCAGCCGTCCAGCATCAGTCGCAGCCCCCGGGTCTGGACCTCGGAATTGAATTCAAAATCCTGTTCTATTGCAAACAGCTGGGCCAGCAGGGGCACCATCTGATCAATATCCGCAGGGCGTGCGTCTTTAATGAAAATTTCCATATTCTAACTCCTTTTGATATTCTGTTCGAACCTCTTTTAATTTTGATGACATATATAAGCACCATAATCGAATCGGATTATTTCCAGTTGACTTTTTCAGGAAATTAATTCACTGTCTGAATCTATAGCATACAAGCGAGAGCATCTGAATACTTATAATTCTCACATCGCATAAAGGGGACTTACTGCTACTGCTGTAATATATATTCAGCTTTGCTGAAGCTTGCAGCAATAAAATATAAATAATTGATAGGGAGAGATTTGTTATGACATTAAGCGCAAGAAATCTTATCAAGGGTATTGTTAAGGAAGTTAAAAAAGGCCAGGTAATGGCCGAGGCCATCGTTGAGATTGCACCGGGCGTGGAGATTACGTCTGCCATTACAACCAACTCCGTAGAAAAATTGGGAATTGCAGCAGGAAAAGAAGTGACCGTTGTAATTAAAGCAACCAGCGTCATGTTAGATGCCTGATTACTATCATTTTTCTTAAAAAAAATCCAGGGCCCGGGCTTTTTAAATCAATACTAAGCCCCGGGTCCTCCATTTCTGTCTTATCTGTCTTAAACAATTCCGCCTATTGCTTCCAAGCGTAAGCTTAAATTTCATCGTGTCGGCGATATGGTAAAAAGGGACTTTTGTCAGAATATCTTCTTGAACGCCGATGCCTTTATTGCCGCCACCACTATTGTGCTTTTCTCAATTCCCAGCTCACGTACCGATTCGGGAACGATCTGGGCAATCAGGTGTTCATTGCCACAGGCAAGCTCCACACGCACACGATTTCCGCTACTATATATATTCGTCACAATACATTGCAAAAGGTTTCTAGCGCTTGTTGCTTCAGGATGACGTTTAAAAAGAAGAATATCCCGTGAATCGAGTTCAAAGAGATTTTCTTCACGCTCTCCAGATTCAGTGAGAATAAGAGTAGTATCTCCCCACTTATAGCGAAACAGATCCTTGTAAGAGGAAGCGACACCCAGATGAATCAGGTTGACGTAACTTTCAAGACCACAATTCCACGATTTTTTTACCATTTCTTCAGTGGAGTTGTGCTGTTGAATACGGCCCTTTTCGATAACCAGAACCTCATCGGTCATCATCCGCATTTCCAGCACCGAATGACTGATAAAAATCATGGGGATACCGTAATTGTTGAAGACATTTTTCAAATACGGAATAATCTGAAATTTATGCCCCTCATCCAAAGCCGAAAGCGGCTCATCCATCAGGATGAACCGAGGATTTGACAGAACCGTCCTTGCCAGGGCAATCCGCTGCCGTTCCCCGCCTGACAGGGTGGAAACATCTCGTGATAAGAGCTGCGCAATACCGAGAACCTCAAAAAGGTCATCAGGATCAATCTGTCTATTTTCCGGGTTAACCCGTTTATACCCGTAGAAAAGATTTCTTTTCACGTTCATATGAGGGAAAAGATGGGCATGCTGAAACACAACACCGATGTTGCGCAGATCCGGCTTCAAATTAATTTTTTTCTTTGCATCAAAAAGAACCGTATCACCCAATCGAATATAACCGCTGTCCGGCAGATCCAGACCAGACAGCAGATGCATAATCGTTGATTTTCCGCTCCCTGACGGACCGAAAATCCCCGTCCTTGATGAGGAGAGGCTGAATGCAACATCAAGGGTAAAATCCTTGAAACTTTTTTTTAACTCAACATCCAACTGCACCGCTATCGTCTCCCAAACCTGCTGTTTATGCCCTCACTAACAAGCAGGATGGCAAAAGAAAGGCTGATGGAGACCAGACAAAGGGTCAGCGCCATCCGGTCGCCACCCGGAACAGAGGTATATTCATAGATTGCCAGGGGAATTGTCTGTGTCACCCCCGGGATATTGCCGGCAAGGATAACGGTTGCCCCGAACTCACCAAGATTTCTGGCAAACATCAACGACATCCCGGCAAAAATCGCCCGGCCGCTCAATGGCAGGACAATGGTAAAAAAACTGTCCCACCATCCCGCACCAAGGGTTCGTGACACGGAAACATAGGATTGGTCCACCGCCTCCATACCGATACGGATCGAACGGACCATCAGGGGGAACCCGACAACCGCCGAGGCAATGACCGCACCGGTAAGAGAGAAAACCACCTGGATACCCAACATGTTCAAAAATTTACCAATGATACCGTTGGACCCGAAGGAGAGCAGCAACAAATATCCGACCACAACCGGCGGCAAAACCAACGGCAGACTGATAATCCCTTCCACCACCGCTTTCCCTCTGGTTTTGCCAAAGGCAAGAAAATAACCGCAAGCAATACCAAAGGGGGTGGAAATCAAGGTCGCCGAACAGGCGACCTTCAGGGAAAGCACAATGGCAGACAGATCCTGGGAAGAAAGTGACAACATTGCAATCTCACTTGCCATAACAAATATCAGGGCAATGTAAAACCAAGCCGGACCATTTCCGGATGGGCCGCTTGAGAAACAATATAGTCATAAAACAGCTTGGCATCGGCATTCCCGTCACTCGCCTTTGTCATTGCAGCCGGATAGGTTACCTGATTATAAAGCTCACGGGGCACTTCAAACAGGATCTTGGCACTGACGGCGAGCATCGCATCTGTTTTGTAAACAAACGCACCGTCGGTCTCTCCCCGATCGGCATAGATCAGCGCCTGGCGAACGTCTTTTGCCATGATCAGTTGTCCGTTCTTGAGCATTTCATCATATATCCCCTCTTTATCCATCGCCTGCTTTGCATACTGCCCGGCCGGCACGCTGCTGGGACTACCTATGGCAACACGCGTCAATTTCCGTAAATCACCCATGGAATGGGCATCCGTACTTGACTTACCCACAAAAACCAACGCATTGTGGGCAAATATTTTTTCGGTATCTGTCTTAATCTTACCCTTTTCAATCAAATATGTCATCCACTTCGGGTTGGCAGAAATATAGATATCTGCAGGCGCCCCTTGCTCTATTTGCTTTGCCAAAGCACCAGCTGACGCAAAATTTGGAACAATTTTGACATCCGGATGCTGCACCTGAAACTTTACGATCAAATTATTGCACAAATTACTCAGACTTTTTGCCACTGAAACACGCACTTGGTCGGCGTTGGCCTGGGCAATAAACACCAGCACCATAAAAAGAACAAAAATGTTAATTCCACATATCTTTTTCACATCAAATACTCCTTTTTTGTATTTATACGTTTTAAATGAAAGCCAAAACACACAATTTCATTACTTTTCTGTGTTATTTTGGGTCGAACCGGGGTATCAATATCCCAGATCAGCGCATGGCTACGATTAGCATCGACGCCAAAACAATGTCAAGCCATATTTTCAAGCTACTATTGCCGTTTTAAAAGCACATAAAAAAAAGATTTTTTGCAGTGATACTCCAAAGATATAAAAAACACGGGGATTTTTTATTAATAATGGAACACTGTTTGCATTCTTTTTGTAGTTATTTAACCAATTAATTAATGGAGAAGTAAAATGTCAGAAGAAAACGTTCAGGCTTTTTTAGATAAAGGTGCAGATGACCGCAAATTCCGTGTAAAGTACGACAACTGTTTTTCAATCGAAAAATTTTGTGCCCTGGCAAAGGAAGATGGTTTTGAATTTACTGTGGAAGACCTCCAAGCAGTATTGAAGGCGAATGGAGATTCTTTCGATTCATATGGCAATCCGCCAAAGAAAGGAATTTGGGTATAACTGCCACGGGCTGACCCTGGTCCATCCACACCCGGATTCAGCCCACAACAAAACATGAAAGCAACCTGAATAACGAATTTAGGCGTTCACGCAAAACATAAGAGAAACGGTGCTGTTTAAGGACAGCACCGTTTTCATATTTCCCCTTGAAAAAACAGGGTTAAAGGAAAAGATCGAACTAACAGAGGTTGGTAAATATAACCTTCTGGAAAAAATAATTCTGGAAAGAAATTTTTTGGCTTCGGACGCGGAAACCATTGCTGAATTTGTGGATGTCAATATCCCACGGATTGAGGGTACAAATAGAACCAGACCATTATTCCGGGGATATCAAAGATGAAAAATTATCTGCGGTTATGAATAATTAGGATCAAATCAACGCGTTGATTTGATCCTAATTATTGTTTTGTTTACATCAGAGGCGTGTTGGGTATCAGTTCCCATATACCGCAGGGGCAGGCCCCTTTGCAAAATCCGCATCCAATGCATTTGGATTCATCGACCACGTATTCAAAACCGGTTTCCTTTTCCTTCCGGCTGATGGCCGCTTCTGGACAAACTGCCACGCAGATACCGCAATCCTTGCAATTTCCACAGGAGGCGCAGTCCTCACCGCACGATTCTATATTGTCGGCATCCTGTCGGGGGTTATAATAGGTCAGACTTACACGCTGGGTATCAATCATGGGGGCAAGACTTTCGATATCCGGCACCTGGCCCTTGAGGAGCTGATCAATGACCCTGGCTGTCCGTCTGCCTGCCCCGATGGCATCGGTGATAAGTCCCGGACCTACAGCATCCCCAATGGCAAAAACCTTTTCATCCGAAGACCGACCAGTCTCATCCACCTTGACAAATCCTCTGGTAAGCTCAATCCCTTCCCCAAGAAAGGAGAGATCAGGCACATCTCCAATGGAAATTACCACTGTATCGGCCGGCAGAATTTCTCCACTCTGAAGTTCAACGCCTTTGGCATTAATCTCTTTGGTGAATAAGGGCCAGCGGAATTGAGCACCGCATTTTTCGGCATCCTCTCTTTCCTTGCCGAATGCAGCCGGTTTCTGGACATCAATAAGGGTTATATCAACAGCACCCAGTCGATGCGCTTCAGTGGCCACATCACAGCCCACATTACCGGCACCGATGACCACGATCTTTTTGCCTGGTTTTATCTTGTCCGCCTTGGCCTGCTCAAGGAAATCATTGGCAAAGAGAGCCCGCTCCACGCCCTTGATGGGAAGGGATCTGGGTTTTTTTGCACCGGCAGCCACCACAACATAGTCATGGCTGTTTTTTATCTCATTGAACTTTTCCGCATCAATTTTCTCTCCCAGTCTTATATCCTTTATATAAGACTTTATCCGGTCAAGTTCCGCATTCAGGGTATCGGCAGGAATTCGGGATTCCGGAATTACAGCAGAAATTTTTCCGCCAATGGTCTTACCGGCTTCAAATATCGTGACGGTGTGTCCTTTCATGGTAAGTTGCCAGGCAGCAGAAATACCACCCGGGCCGCCACCGATGACAGCCACTTTTTTCTGGGTTTCTTGGGCCGGTTTTGGCGGTTTGATATTCTGGGCAGCCTGCCCCAGAAGACGAACATTTATAGGTGCCATATAGGACATATTTCGGGTACAGGATGCCATACACGGGCTGGGGCACAGGTGACCGCACACAGTGGCCGGGAACGGCGAGTACTCAAGACCCATGGATATGGCTTCGTCAATATTATCAGCCCGGACCATGGCCCAGCGCTGCTGGACCGGAATTCCGGTGGGACAGGATGCCTGACAGGGGGAGATATATTTTCCCTGCTCCCAGACCGGGACATATCTTCTATACTCACCCTTGGTAATAACCGGCACGGTACCCTTTTGCGTTTCCTGAAGATCTCCTATCAGACCGCCGCGGCCAAGCTCCATATCCCAGACCTGTTCCCTGAACCACGACATGGACTTTCGATCCGGCCCATCGGCCTTTTCCTGGGGATTTTTGGCTTCAAACAACCGCCACGCTTTTCGTACAGCCAACTCTTTAAACAGATCCGGCTGTTTGATTTTCTTCAAAAAATCCTTAAGACCCAGGGTCAGCCATTCCCACTCCTTATCATCAAGGTCCACTTCCTTGGCATCCTTGTCCGAATAACTTTGGGCCTCGCCACGCACAAAAACCTTTCCGCCCACCATGCCTACCAGAGGTCTGTAGCCCAGAAGCTGATCCGGATTAGCCGCGTTTACGCCACAGACAACAGCAATGCCGCCTGCCATGAATTCGCCGAAGTAATCCCCTGCCGCCCCCAGTACCCACAACTCGGGTGGTTCAAATCTGGGGTTACGCTTGGTCATGGTCATGCCACGGGCGCCAATACAGCCGCCCACAAAGACCTTGCCCTGGGCTGCGCCGTTCATGGCTCCGTTGGAGGCCGATCCATGCACAATGATTTCAGCACCGGCATTGAGCCAGCCAATATCATCCGAGGCCGGACCCATGATCTCTATTCTGGTATAGGGTGTGCCCAGGGAACCTGTGCGCTGGCCCGAGTGACCAATGATACGGATCTCCATCGTGTCGGGGGCTGACTCCCAGAGTCGTCCGCCAATGCCGTGCTGACCAAAAGCCTGGATTTCAAGCTTTCTGTTGCCCTTTTTGGCGTGCTGTTGAATAATCTCTTCAAGCACCCGCGAGGAGATCCGTTTTTCGTCTCGTTTACCTGCTACAAAAATATAGTCGCTTCTTTTCATATCCCGTCCTCCTTTACACCACGTACTTTATACTGAGGCGGTCAGCAATGTTTTTATCATCAATTCCCAGTGCATCGGACATGCCGATGGGAAGGGAGGTGGAACGCCCCAAGGGTGCTACAATTTTTTTGAGCTGCGTGTCAAAAGAGACAAAAATATCCACCAGACGCTGGGCCACATCTTCGGGATCAAGGCGACGGTATAGCCTTGGATCCTGGGAGGTGATACCCTTGGGACAGATGCCCAGGTTGCATACGTTGCACCGGTCTTCTTCCGTGCCTACACAGCCGGCTGCGGCCTGCATCACATACTTTCCGATCTGGACCCCGGATGCCCCGAGCATAATCAGGGCAGCTGCATTGGCGGCAATATTGCCGTTTTTACCAATACCACCGCCGGCAAAGATGGGGACCTCATTCTGTTTGCCGATGGATATCAGATTCAGGTAGTTGTCCCGGACACTGCTGGCGATGGGGTGTCCCATATGGTCCATGGAAACGGCGTATGCAGCACCGGTGCCGCCATCTTCGCCATCAATGGCAAGCCCTGCCGCATATTCGTTACGCGTCAGGTTGTTCATAACCGCAAGGGAGGTGGATGAGGCGGAAATTTTTGGATATACCGGAACCCTGAACCCCCATGCCATGGACATGGACAGGATCATCTTGGCCACGGACTCTTCAATGGAGTACTGGGTCTGATGGGTCGGAGGACTGGGCAGACTGACACCCTGGGGTACGCCCCGGATAGCGGCAATCAACTTATTGACTTTATGCCACATCAAAAGGCCGCCGTCACCGGGTTTTGCACCCTGACCGTATTTGATCTCAATGGCGCAGGGGTCTTCCTTCATATGCGGGATGGCGTGAATGATCTCATCCCAACCAAAATAGCCCGAAGCAATCTGCAGGATGACATATTTAAGAAAACGGGAGCGCAGTAACCGCGGCGGACAACCACCTTCACCGGTACAGATGCGAACGGGCATGCCCATCTCTTCGTTCAGATAGGCAACCCCCATCTGCAAACCTTCCCACATGGTCGGGGACAATGCGCCAAAAGACATGCCGCCGATGATCAAAGGATAAATCTCCCTGACCGGTGGAATCCACCCCTTTTCCCGAAATTGTTTCATATTTTCCCTGGGGGGGAGTACCCGTCCTAACAGGGTGCGCATCTCAAATTCATGGCGCCCGGCATCCAGGGCCGGGTCTGTAAGCATGGAAATTCTGGTGAACTTGATTCTGTCGAGTATCGACCCCGAATCGTTGCGCCGGCCGCCTCTGCGCCGGGGAACACCATGCTGGTCAATATGAAATTTCATCCTGTCCAGGCCCGGATTTTTCTTGGGCCGGATGGCCTCATTGGGACAGACCAAAGTACACATGGCGCAGCCGATGCAGGCATTTTCAACCCGGGTGTCCTGCCGGATACCGTAAAAAGTATCATAGGCATTACTTTGCTCGGCATTTTTGCCCACAGACGTCTTTATAATCCGTTTCTGAAACGGATGAAGGGAGATGGCATTGACCGGACACACAGCCGTACACTGACCACACAGGGTACACCGGTCATTATTATATTCAATCTGCCAGGGCAGATCGTTCAGACTTAAAGAGGAAGGTTCAAGGGTTCTGTTTGACGACATATATTTACCTCCTGCCGCTCAGGGCTTACAATAACTGTATCAAGGTGCATGGGTTGAATATCCATGGTTTTGTCTCTGTCAGGTATAACGGCGTCCAGTCCGCAGATCTCGGATGAAAAGGCAAACATACCCGGCTTGCCTCCCACCACGCCGGGCCGCAGTTTCTTGCGGTCCTGAACCATAAACATGGAGTGATCCGGCAGGGTGCCGATGACCATATTGGGGCCGTCGATAATTAAGGGGCGGCAGGTTTTTTTCAAATGATGCAGAAATTCGAAATTGGGATGCATCTCAAGGGCATCACGCTGGAGCGGCGTGATCACATGTTTATACCCGTCAATGCCTAAGCCCAGCTCTTCCATGGCAAAGTGAAGGATATGGGCAAACACCTCGGAATCGGACTGATAGCCCGTATAGCCAGGGACGTCCCGTGAGGAGAGAAAATCCTTGATGGGGATAAACGCCGTGTTTTCACCATTGGTCATGGTGCAGTACCCCTTGATAAAAAACGGATGGCAGGCGTAAAGATTAATGGCGTAGTTGGTGTTCTGCCGCCCCTGGGCCATGATAATCCTTGCTTGAAGCTCTTTTCTGTCAAGGCCCAGGTATTCGGCCAGTTTCATGGGATCTCCGATCTCTTTGATCATGATGGTGTCCGGCCAAAAGGAAAACACGATCATGTCATTTTTCTCTTCACCCATCTCCCGAATCTTAAGCCGTACCGCCAGAAGTTTTACGGCCAATTCTTCCTGGGTCAATGCATCCCAGCCTTCGGGAAGTTCATAGGCCCTGATCAGATAGACATGTCGTCTGGGAATACCTTCCACCCGGGTTTTCGGTGGTTTCAAAGAGACTTTATGCTTGGTCATGAAACCAAGATCCATCATGAAAAGGTCCAGACGGCGGATGCCTTCTTCAGTAAAGATCCCCGAAAGAATCGGCGCATCTTTCATCTCTTCAAAGGTGCCACCAAGGTCCTGGAGCAAAAGCCCCACGCCGGAGCCATCGTGCCCTTCCTTCATCACTTCAAGGGCTTTGATGGCCAGCATGGGCGACTGAGGTTCCTTGCTGGTGATTGCAAACAGACGACACATATTTTTAACTCCTTATGGTCTTTATCTTTAAGCAGCCAAAAGACTGCGGGTCAAAATTTCGAAACTAGAAGATTAAAGGCACTTATTACGACTGTCAATCTTTATTTTCCCAACAAAAATGTTTGTGGACAGGGGGCGCCATACAGGAATACGGACGACATTAAATAAATATTTAAAAAATTAGATTTTACCCATAGAAACACACCTATCTTCCATTAAATACAAATATGAAAAAATCTCACTATTTACAAAATACAAATATGAAACAATATTATTGTCATCTATTTTTTACACACAATTAGAAACAGTGAAAGTTACCTAATTTTTAATTTTAGAGGGAATTGAAAATCCGGCACGTTTATAAATTGAATCTATTTTGTGAAGGTCCTGCTCCAGGCTCTCACCAGGATGTATTTTGCCCAGCCATCTGGTTCTTTTCATCTGGTTGTCCAAATACCAGCAGATAATAGGAACATTGGCACCTTTGGCAACATACCAGAATCCGGTCTTGATTGTGGAGACCGACTTGCGGGTACCTTCGGGCACCATTGCCACCACCAGGTCCTCATTTTTTTCATATTTCTTAATCACGCCGTCCACAAATCCGTAGGACTTGTCTCGCTTTACCGGAATGCCCCCAAGACTTTTTAAAAAAATTGACATGGGAAAAAAGAACCACTTGGATTTGATCAGCAGTTTTGCATTAATCCCGGCAATTTTGATATAGGTCAGTGCACGGACCGTGTCCATGTTGGTTGTATGGGGAAAACCAATGACCACACATCTGGGTTCCCAATAAGCAGGCAACGGATCGTAAGTCCAGCCCATCCTTGCATAAATAAATTTGCCAAGGGCACTGAACAAAAAGGGGAAAGGATTAATATTCATCGTACCCCTCTTTATTTTTCATCCTTTGCATTTTTTCCCAAGGAAAATCAATTTTCATATTCCGTTTTCTTTTTATTGTTTTATCCAACCTGAATTATCGGCGCGGATTCTGCCCAATTAATTTTTCTGTGGGCCTTATTACGGACAATGTTAAGTAGGTGGACGAAAATAAAACCGTATTCACCTCTCAGTGTTTTTTCAATAAAATGCTATTATTAAGGAATGTTATCAATTTAAAACAAACCATTAAACCGGGAATTATTTCTATCTTGGTACTTAAATAATGCTTTTTATGAAGAATCACAATACCGAAAAAGCGCTACAGACTATAAAGAGAAAACAGGTACGATGTTTTTATTTACATTAAAATTAACCCATGCTATTTTTCAAAAAAATAAAATTCCAACAAATCGTCAATCAGGACATAGCGCAGGTAATTCATAAGTACAGCTTATTCTTTTTCCATAAAATTTCTGCGTAAGGAGAACATAATGAAGCTTGGAATCGGGCCAAAAGTAAACCTTCTTATCATTTCTGCCATGGTGCTTGTGGGCGGGGCTGCCGTATTTTTTTCCGTATCCGCCTTAAAGCATGAGGGGCAGATTGCTATTGAAAAATATAGCTCTGATATGATGGGGCTTAAAAAGGAACATATCAAGGATCTGGTCTCTTCAGCGTACACCATTGCCAAAGCCCGCCTTGATGTGGCCAGGGATAAAAATGCCATCCGAAAAACCTATGGCGATAATGTCAAGGCGGTAGTCAATCAGGCCATTGCCGTATTCGAAGCCAACAATATACCCGACGATTTTAGGCCCCTGGAAGAACGCCGGGCAAATGCCGTCAAAGTGATTGACAAGATGCGCTGGGGACTTGACGGCACGAATTATTTTTGGATCCAGGACATGAACGGATACATGATTCATCATCCCTTAATCAAGAACCTGAACGGTAAATTCCTTAGAGACATAAAAGATCCGGATGGTGTGAAGCTCTTTGTTGAAATGGAGCGCCTTGCAAAAAAAGACGGCGGCGGATTTGTGGATTATAAATGGCCAAAGCCCGGTTTTAATAAACCCCAGGATAAAATTTCTTATGTTAAACTGTTTACCCCCTGGAATTGGATCATCGGCGCCGGAGTTTACCTTGAATCGACTGAAAAAGAGGCTCAGCAGGATGCGCTCAGAAACATCGGAGCCATCCGGTATGGGAAAAACGGTCTTGGCTATTTCTTCATTTACGACTCCAACGGCAATTGTGTCCTTATGCCCCCCAGGCCTGAAGCAGTGGGCACGAATGAATGGGATTTAAAGGACAGTAAAGGGCTTTATATTATCCGAGAACTGGTGAAAAAGGCGAATGCCCGCACCGAGGGAGATTTTTTATCTTATTTTTATAACAAACCGGGGGCCAGCGAGAATATCAAAAAGATTTCCTATGTAAGAAAATTGCCTGAATGGGACTGGTACATCGGTACAGGCACCTATACTGACGACGTGGATGCCGCAGTTGCCAATGAGCAGAAGGAAATAGGACGCAACGTAAAAGCTGCAACCATGAAGATCCTGTCCATTGTCCTGGGGATAATGGTGCTGTCGGTGGTGATTTCCTATTTTGTTGTGGCCAAAGGCGTTGTTGCGCCTTTGCGGAACATGATCAATATGCTTAAAGATATCGCTTCCGGAGAAGGAGATCTGACCAAACGGATTATTGATACCTCTGGTGACGAGACCCAGGAACTATCGGAGGGATTTAACCAGTTCATTGAAAATATCCAGACCATGATTGCAAAAATAAAGGGTGATACAGGGGATCTTACGGATGCCTCCTCAGAGCTTGCCGGCATTTCAGAGCAGTTGAATTCAGCCGCCGAAGAGACCTCGGGACGGGCTGATTCAGTTACATCAGCATCGGAAAAGATGAGTCTGAATATGGATTCCATGTCTGCAGCCATGGCGCAGGCATCCAGCAATATCAACATGGTTTCGGCCGCATCCGAAGAGATGAGTTCAACTATTTCGGAGATCGCCCATAATGCCGAAAAAGCTCGGGATATTACAATTCAGGCCGTTGGTCAGGCAGAACATGCCAGTACCCAGGTCGAAGATCTCGGTATAGCAGCCAAAGAAATCTTTACCGTGGTAGAGACCATTACCGAGATCTCTTCCCAGGTCAACCTGCTGGCCCTTAACGCCACCATTGAGGCGGCCAGAGCCGGCGAGGCCGGTAAGGGATTTGCGGTTGTTGCCAATGAGATCAAGGACCTGGCAAACCAGACAGCCAGAGCCTCCAGCCAAATTAAAGAGCGCGTGGCCGGAATCCGACAGTCCACCGAAGGAACCACGGCAGAGATCGTCTCCATCACAAAAGTGGTGGGGGAGATCAATGAAATTGTTTCAACCATTGCTGCGGCTGTTGAAGAACAGTCCTCAACCACCAATGAGATTGCCCAAAATATTTCCCAGGCGTCCCTTGGCATTTCGGAGGTCAATGAAAACATTGCCGAAGGATCTGTCATGGCAAAAGGGGTGTCCGGTGATGTGGGAGAAGTCACCACTGCAGCCTCGCAGATAGTGGATGCCAGCCGACAGGTAAAAAATAAAGCTGCCGACCTGTCGAAATTGGCGGAAACCCTGGCACTGATGATGTCCAAGTTTAAAGTTTGAATATAGTGTTTGAACGGCTTGTTAGAGAGGTGTATGCCCCTCTAACGAGCCGTCCAAACCCAGATTTACCTTCCGGGCGGTAAGCCCCCCCCCTCCCGTTCTCTTTCTTTGAAAAACTTCTTTTTGCTCTGCCGTTTGGGGATGCTGATTGAAAATTGACATCAGAGCCTGTTTTGACTAAAACCAGATATTGCTTTAGAGAAACACAATTAATTAGACAAACACAAGTGACAAACACAACATCTGTCCGGCAAACCGCCGGCCAACTGGAACCATTAATTACGAAATAAGGAATTTACCCGTGATCACAGCCAATGAGAATTACAACAAACTGAATGCATCATATTTATTTGCAGATATAGCCAAACGGGTTCAACTATACCAGGAGAGCAATCCCGACAAAGAGGTGATTCGCCTTGGCATTGGTGATGTTACCCTGCCGCTGCCCCCTGCTGTTATTCAAGCCTTTAAAAGAGCTGTGGATGAAATGTCCCAAGACGCGACATTCAGAGGGTATGGGCCGGAGCAGGGATATCTTTTTTTGAGACAGGCCATTGCAGCCGTTGATTTCCAGTCCAGGGGTGCAGATATCGATGCCGATGAAATTTTTGTGTCCGACGGGGCCAAATGCGATACAGGCAATTTCCAGGAATTGTTCTCCAATAATATTACCATTGCCATTCCGGATCCGGTGTATCCGGTGTATCTGGATACCAATGTCATGGCCGGCAGAACAGGTGGGTTCAAGGAGGGACGGTATCAGGGCATTGTTTATATGGATTGCCTGAAAGAAAAGGGGTTTATGCCCGATCTGCCCGACGCCCCCGTGGATTTAATCTATCTTTGTTTTCCCAACAACCCCACAGGCGCCACTGCCACCCGGGATCAACTTGCCGCCTGGGTGGATTATGCCCTGGAAAATAAAGCCCTTATCCTGTTTGATGCCGCCTATGAAGCCTTTATCCGGGATGAGAATCTTCCCAGAAGCATTTATGAAATCCCCGGAGCCAAAGAGGTTGCCGTGGAATTCAGAAGCTTGTCTAAGACAGCCGGTTTTACAGGCACCCGATGCGGGTTTACGGTGGTGCCCAAAGCCTGCATGATCTATACGGCCAACGGCGCCAAGGTCTCTTTACACGACATGTGGAACCGTCGGCAGTCCACCAAGTTCAACGGCGTCTCCTATCCGGTGCAGAAGGCAGCCGAAGCCGTTTACAGCCAGGAAGGGCAAGTCCAGATTAAGGCAAACATTGATTATTATCTGGCCAATGCCCGGGTGGTCCGCCAGACCATGACAGAGCTTGGGTTTGACCATGTAGGCGGCGAAAATGCCCCATACATCTGGATTGACGGCAATGGCAGGGATTCCTGGGAATTCTTTGATCTCCTGCTGGACAAGGCGGGCGTGGTCTGCACTCCGGGCCAGGGCTTTGGCCGGTGTGGCACCCAGTACATAAGAATTTCTGCATTTAACAGTCCTGAAAATGTAGCCAAGGCCATGGCCCGTGTAAAAGACGTTTTAAAATGACCGGTTTTTTCAAAGTAAAATCCCTGGGCGACGTCCTGGGGATGACCCGGCTTTTCTCCCCTGTGGGCATGGAAGAGCTGCACACCCTGGATGCCTTTTCAAGGGTTCTTGCCAAGGATCTGGTTGCCGGCGAAAATCTGCCCGGATTCAGGCGCTCCTGCATGGATGGATATGCGGTGAACGCTGCGTCCACCTTCGGGGCGTCGGAATCCGGACCTGCGTGGCTGAGCATTAAGGGTACAATTGCCATGGGCGATATTCCGGACTTTGAACTGGCACGGGGAGAAGCCGCCCGGATCTCCACCGGCGGCATGCTGCCTGCCGGTGCAGATGCGGTTGTGATGGTGGAGCACACCGAGGCAATAGACGAACAGTCCATTGAAATCTATAAATCCGTGGCCCCGCTGCAGCATGTGATTGATGTAACCGAAGATTTTGCAAAGGGCCAAACCGTCATTGAAAAAGGCCGTCTGATGCGACCCCAGGAAATCGGCCTGGCTGCGGGGTTGGGGCACACCCGAATCTGGACATATAAGGTGCCCAGGGTGGGAATCATCTCCACCGGGGATGAAGTGATTCCTGTGGATAAATCACCTGAACCCGGCAAGATACGCGATATTAATTCTTATTCTTTGTCTGCCCTGGTGACCCAGGCAGGGGGCGAGCCTGTTCGGTACGGCATCGTAAAAGATGATCCAGACGCTTTGAAATCCGTGTGTAAAAAAGCCTTGGCCCACACGGACATGGTGCTGCTTTCCGGCGGCTCCTCTGTGGGCACAAGGGATTATACGGTTGAGGTTCTGTCAAATCTTCCGGATACGGAAATTCTGGTCCACGGTATTTCCGTAAGCCCTGGCAAGCCCACCATCCTGGCGCGCTCCGGTCACACGCCGATGTGGGGGCTGCCCGGCCAGGTGGTCTCTGCCATGGTGGTATTCCAGGTCGTGGTGACGGCGTTTCTCCACCGCCTAAGGGGATTGTCCCGGCCGGTTCTCCAGGTGAAAACATCGGCCCGGTTGTCCCGAAATCTGGCATCTTCCCAGGGTAGGCGGGATTTTATACGCGTGGTGCTGGAGGAAGATGGCCGGGATCTTGTGGCCCGCCCCATTCTTGGCAAATCAGGATTGATTCGGACCATGGTCCAGGCGGATGGGCTGCTTGAGATCGGTGAGCACGTAGAAGGCTTGGAAAAAGGCAGCATGGTGGATATCATCCTGTTAAAATAGAAAGGGCTGTATGGAAACAAAACGTAATGTCTATTTAAATATGGTTGGAATTGAGGATGCCCTGGAGTGCTTGTTCGAAAAATTCGGTCATCTGGAAACAGGGGTACAGACCCTGGATGTGGTACAGGCCCGGAATAGGGTTTTGGCGGCACCTGCTGTGGCTGCCATATCTTCTCCGAATTTTCATGCCGCAGCCATGGATGGTGTGGCTGTGGATGCCAAATCCACCTTCGGAGCAAGTGATGAAGCCCCAAAGTCGTTGACTATTGGAAAAACCGCGTTCTGGGTCAATACCGGCCATGTGCTCCCCGAGGGGACTAATTCAGTGATCATGATTGAAAACCTCAATGTCCTGGATGAAAATACCATTGAAATTGAGGCACCGGCTTTTCCCTGGCAGTATGTCCGAAAAATGGGTGAGGATATGGTGGCCACCCAGTTGCTGTTTCCCAGGGACCACAAAATCAATGCCTATGCCATGGGCGCACTGTTGTCCGGCGGGGTGTTCAAGGTGTCGGTGAGGAAAAGGCCCAGGGTGCTTATTATTCCAACGGGCTCGGAACTTAAGCGCTGGCAGGATGTAACGCCGGAAACCATGACCCCCGGGGATGTTGTGGAATCCAACACCACTGTATTGACTGCGCTGTGCACCGACCACGGAGCGGATGCCGCGGTAACTCCTATGCTTGAAGATGATCTTAAGACTATTCAGACTGCCGTGTCCGATGGCGTGGATCAGGGCTATGACATGATCATGATCCTGGGCGGCTCTTCTGCCGGGTCAAAGGATTATTCAAAACCGGTGATTGAAAATTTAGGGCAGATTTACGTCCACGGAGTGACCATGATGCCGGGCAAACCCCTGATGTTCGGCCGGATTTCGAATACCCCGGTTTTTGGAATCCCCGGCTATCCGGTATCCGCCATTGTTGCCTTTGAAATGTTTGCAGGACCGCTGCTGCTGGCCATGCAGCATCTGCCCCCGATAAGACGGGATGTGGTGGAGGTTTCACCGGTCAGAAAAGTAGCGTCTAAATTAGGCCAGGAAGAATTTTTAAGGGTAAAAATCGGTTCCGTGGACGGCCGCCTCATGTCATCCCAGCTGCCCCGGGGTTCGGGCAGTATCACCACCCTGACCGAAGCCGACGGCATCATACGAATTCCGCAGCATGTTGAAGGTCTTGAAGCCGGCGAAAAAGTGCAGGCACATCTGCTTCGGCCCCTGGAATCCATTGAGAATACGGTGGTGATCACAGGTTCCCATGACAATACCCTCGACCTTCTTGCGGATCAAATCCGTCTAGAACATCCGGGCATGGGCATCTCTTCCAGCCATGTGGGAAGCATGGGCGGACTGATGGCCATTAAAAAGGGCGGCTGCCACATGGCCGGCTGTCACCTGCTGGACCCCGATGACGGCACCTACAATATTTCATACATTAAAAAATACCTGCCTGATATACCGGTGCGCCTGGTCAATCTCGTGATGCGCCGGCAGGGGCTGATTCTGCCCAAAGGCAACCCGGACAATATAAAAAAGCTTTCAGATATTGTTGAAAAAAAACTGGCCTTCATCAACCGCCAGCCCGGCTCGGGTACCCGGATTTTATTTGATTTCAGCTTAAAGGAAAACGGTCTGTCCCCGGCAGATGTTCCAGGTTATGAAAATGAAGAATATACCCACATGTCCGTGGCGGTGGCAGTATTATCAGGCCGGGCACGGGCCGGGCTTGGCATCAAGGCTGCAGCCCTGGCCCTGAAGCTGGATTTCCTGCCTGTTGTTACTGAATCTTACGACCTGGTCATCCCTGAAGTTTATTATAATCTGCCAAAAGTCCAGGCCCTTCTTTGTGCGATTCGATCAGAGCAATTTAAGCAACGGGTCATGGCGTTAGGCGGATATGGAGTGGAGAAAACCGGCCAGGAACTATTCGATTCTAAAACGATAATCTAACAGGGTTATAATGGCTTTTTAACCCTTGCCTGGTAAATCTTTTTCTGTAACTTTCCTAAATTCTTTTGTCATGGAGGTAAATACAGAAAATGGCACAGGTTTCGCAAGTATCTTCGGACAGCTATATTCCTTTGGACAATGAGCCCTATATGAGCAAGGGACAACTCGCTTATTTTAAGGGCAAACTGATGCAGCGAAAGAGTGAGCTGCACAACAGAATCACCAAATCCATAGAAAAAATTAAAACCCTTGAAGCCACCCAGGCCGATATCCTTGACCGGAGTAACTCATATATTGACCTGGAACTTGAGTTGAAAAGTTTTGAACGCCATTCGGATATGATTGTGCAGGTGGATCACGCGTTAGCCCGTATTGATGACGGCAATTTCGGATACTGTGAACTGACCGGCGATGAGATCGGGTTGCCGCGGCTGGAAGCAATTCCCTTTGCCAGCATGTCCATCAAGGCGCTGGAAGAGTTTGAAGCCGGACGGGGAAATATGTTTCTCACAAATTGATACTTAATCGTACCCCTGCTCTTGCGCCAAACTATGAATTGAGCACGAGCAAAATCAAGCAAAAATCCCTGCCGAACCAATGTCCGGCAGGGATTTTTGCTTACTTAAGTATCGGCTTTAACCGCTGAATCTTAGCGTTTAGTAGGGATGAATTTCAACCCTTCTATTCAGAGAACGGCCAAAGTCTGTGCTGTTCAGGGCAACAGGTTTATCAAAACCAAAACCTGTGGTGGCCAGGCGGTCGCGAGAAATACCTTTGTCTGCCAGGTATTTGGCAACGGAGTTCGCACGTCTCAGGGAGAGGCCCATGTTGTATTTCTTAGTACCGATATTATCGGTGTGGCCCTGGAGTTCAACACTCATTGCAGGATTTTTTTCCAAAATTTCATAAACGGCATCAAGCTGTGCAAACGTTTCAGGTTTGATCACGTCTTTGTCAAAATCAAACAATACATTATCAAGAATCCAGCAGCCAACTGTATTCACTTTTGCACCTGCGGGCGTTCCGGGGCACTGATCATCGGGATCAAGTACGCCGTCACCGTCGCTGTCCATGGGTTTAGCAGCAGCAGGAGCAGCAGGAGCAGCAATGCCTCTTTCCAGGAAAACCTTTTCAACAAAAGCAGCCATTGCTTCGGGATCCATAAGTTCACTGGCGTTGATCAGACTCGCGCAACCGCCAATACTTGCAATCTGAGAAAGGAATGCAGTACCTTCTTCATCATTGCCAACCTGAATGGGGTAATAGCAGATAGCATCGCCATACTGTTCTTTAACGGAGGTGGCCTGTGCTGCGTCAGCTTTCATGTCCATACCGTCGGAAACAATAATAACGGCTGTTTTTCCGGAAAGGCTTTCGAGGTCAGTACCCATGGCCAACATGGCAGAACCAAAGGGGCTGTAGCCGCCGGCTTTTGAGATCGCACCGAGTTTTTCAGCCAGGGCTGCAGAGTTGTACTCTTCCATGCCGTACAGCAGTTCAGTCTCGTTTTTAGAGATGGAATCTGCATGCCCAAAACTTCTCAAACCCGCAATCTGTCCGAGTTCAGGAAGGGTCATGTTCATACGTTCTACAATGGCTTTGGCAACCATCAATTTGGGATTGCCCATGCAGTCGTCTTCCATGGAGCTGGAGGCATCCAAAATAATAACAAAATTATCCACTTTGGACCGATACATGGACGCATCAAATTGTTTGGCGGAAAATGAAGGAAGCCCTACAGGTTCCTTAGCCGCGCAACCAAACAGAAAAAGCACGGCGATAATGGTTAAAAAGGTTTGCACGAAACGTTTCTTGTTCATCTGATCTCCTTTTTTTCAGAAATTAATGTTAAATTCTTGTTAGAACTGGTGATTACCCGTACAAAGAATTTAAAATATTCTACAAAAGAAAACAAATGAAATCAACTGTTCTTTTTTAATATGAGGTAAATGTGAAGCCCCTATAACCTTGCAATTTCAAGCAAACAATTATATACGTTCAGGCTTGGTTCATAACTTTCTAATTTACTACAACACTCAAGTCAGGATAAGAATATGGAGATTTATCAAGGTATAATTTTAGGTATCCTTCAGGGGCTTACAGAGTTCCTGCCGGTAAGCAGTTCAGGCCATCTGGTTCTTGGACAAATCTATTTCAACATTACTGAGAACAGCCTTATTTTTGATATATCCGTACATATGGGAACACTGCTTGCAATTTTTATTGTATATTTTAAAGATATCCAAGGAATTTTAAAAAGCCTGGTATACTACGCCGGAACCCGGAACACGTCCGGGCATGAAACAAATCTGGCCCTGGCCGCCGCCATTGTCGTTGGTTCAGTACCCACGGCAATTATCGGATTCTCCCTGAAGAAATTTGAAGACGTTCTGTTTACCTCGTCTTTACTGGTGGGGACCATGCTTATCGTAACCGGGGGACTTTTGTGGGTATCCAGACGTTACTACAGAATAGAAAAGGGTGAACAATTGACCATTTCAAGGGCCTTTATCATCGGCATAGTCCAGGGGATTGCCGTTATTCCCGGCATTTCCCGGTCCGGATCCACCATTGCCACCGGACTTTTTACTGGACTGGAAAGAAAAACAGCAGCCCGGTTCTCCTTTCTTTTATCCATCCCTGCCATTCTCGGCGCCCAGATGATCAGCGTAAAAGACCTGGTAGAATCCGGGGGACACATTGACCCCGCCACCATTTGTGGTACAATCGCTTCATTCATTGTTGGGCTGGCAGCATTAAAACTCTTATTAAAGCTGGTGAATACCGGAAAATTTCATCTTTTTGCGCCCTATTGCTGGCTGGCCGGAATTCTGGCGATTGTTTCAAATTTTATATAAGGGAGGTTACTATGCATCCTGGAATATTCAGGGAATATGACATCCGCGGCATTGCAGGAGAAGAGATTTCCGAACAGGACGCACATGCCATAGGAAAGGCGTATGGATCAATGCTCATGGGACAGGGCCGAAAAAAAGTATCTGTTGGCCGGGACTGCCGCATCACTTCTGAAGCCTATTCAAAGGCATTTATTAACGGGGTATTGTCCGCAGGATGCGATGTGGTGGAGATCGGTGTCTGCCCCACCCCGGTTCTCTACTATTCCATTCACCAACTTGATCTTGAAGGCGGGGCCATGATTACGGCCAGCCACAATCCACCGGAATACAACGGGTTCAAACTCATGAGCGGGCTGGATTCCATCCACAGCCACGGACTGCAGGATATACGCAAGATCATTGAAGACCAGGCATATACCCGGGGCCATGGCACGCTGACAACAGCAGATGTAATTTCTCCATACATAGCCATGATCCAGGAGAACATCACGCTGAAAAAGACCATCCGGGTCGGCATTGATGCCGGCAACGGCACCGGCGGCATCACTGCGTTACCGGTACTGCGGGGACTGGGCTGCCAGGTCCATGAGATTTACTGCGATCCGGACGGCACCTTTCCCAACCACGAGGCCGATCCCACCCAGAAAAAAAATATGACAGACCTGATCGACCTGGTGAAAAAATATAATCTGGACCTTGGCATCGGCTATGATGGGGATGCCGACCGCATTGGTGTGGTGGACAGATTCGGCAACATCATTTACGGGGATCAGCTCATGGTGATTTATGCCAAAGAGATTTTGTCCCGCCATCCCGGTGCCACCTTTATCTCCGAGGTCAAGTGCTCCATGGTTATGTATGATCAGATTGCAAAGATGGGCGGCAACGCGATCATGTGGCGTACAGGCCACTCCCTGATCAAACAGAAAATGAAGGAAGAGGATGCGGCCCTGGCCGGAGAAATGAGTGGACACATGTTTTTCAAGGACCGCTACTACGGATATGACGATGCCCTGTATGCCTCCTGCCGACTTCTGGAAATCATGGACAGCACCGGCCTTGGTGTGGACGAGTTAATTAAGGATCTGCCCAAAACCTTTACCACTCCGGAGATCCGGGTTGATTGTCCGGACGCGGTCAAGTTCAAGGTTGTGGAAAAAATAGTGGCATTGTATAAAGCCCGGCAAAAGGTCATTGACATTGACGGGATGCGGGCCGTCTATGAAGACGGGTGGGGCCTTGTTCGGGCCTCCAATACCCAGCCGGCCCTGGTGCTTCGCTTTGAGGCCCTGACCCAGCCCCGTCTGCAAGAGATTAAAACAGAAATTGAAACGGATTTGAAAAAAATCATTGAGGACATGTAATTAAGCTTTATGCAACTATCCCAGCCCCAGCAGGACGCTGTTGATCATACCGGCTCACCGGCCCTAGTGGTTGCGGGAGCCGGTTCCGGTAAAACCAGGACGCTCACCGCTAAATTTTCTCACCTTATTGCCACCGGCCATGCCCCGGAACGCATTCTGGCCATCACCTTCACCAATAAGGCGGCCCAGGAGATGAAAACCCGGCTTATGGAGATGACCGGTCTTCACCAAATGCGCTTTGAATGGGTGAGGACCTATCATTCCGCCTGTCTGATGATCTTGAAACGCCATTGTCAGATCATGGGGTACACCCCGCCGTTGCAGGTGTTCACCGTGTACCAGCAGGACAAGCTGATCAAGGAGCTGTGCGTAAAAAATAATATTGACAAAAAATACGCAAACCGGATTCTTTCATCCATTTCCCGGGCCAAGAACGACGGCGATCCTGCCAAATATTTTGACCTCAAACCAGGGTTCTTCAACATTCGCATGGCCGATATGTTTGCCCAGTTTGAAGAACGCCTGGCGGAAATGAATTGTGTTGATTTTGACAACATCCTGCTTAAGACCCGGGACCTGCTCCGGGACAATGCGGATGTCCGCAATTTTTACCAGGATCTTTTTTCCTACATCCTGGTGGATGAGTACCAGGATACCAACAACCTGCAGGAGGAGCTGACCTCACTTCTGTTAGGGGAGCACCGCAACCTGTTCTGCGTAGGCGATGACTGGCAGGCCGTATATGGATTCCGGGGCTCCAACGTGAATCACTTTTTACGGTTTGCACAAAAATATAAAGATGCAAAAATTTTCAGGCTGGAGGAAAACTACAGATCCGCCAACGAGATTGTCCAGGCAGCCAATGATCTCATTGACCACAACCCGGACAAAATGGAGAAACGCTGTTTTTCACAGAAAAAAGGCGGGGTGGTGGAGATCTATGATTTCTTGTCCGATGCCCATGAAGCCGAGTGGACTGCCAGGCGTATCCTGGGTCTGAACAAACAGGGCCAGGGAATCCCCTTTGACAGCATGGCCGTGGTCTACCGGACCAAATTCTGCTCCCTGCCCTTTGAAAAGACCTTCCGGGCTTTCCGCATTCCCTACCGCCTCATGGGCTCCCAGGGCTTTTTTGAACGCATGGAAGTCCTGGACATAAACTCCTATTTAAGCGCCTCGTTTTTCCCCAATGATGACCTCTCCTTTGAGCGCATTATCAATACGCCCAAGCGGGGGATCGGTCCTGCCATGATTAAGAAGCTTGCCGACCTGCGACCCCAGGGCGCAAGCCTTCAGGGGGCGGCACGGATCATGGTCAAGGACCGGCTGGTGACCAAAAAGATCCATGAAAACATGTCCGATGCCCTGGATATCCTGGACACCATCCATGACATGGCCCCGGCCATGGCCATGGAAACCGTCATTGACCGCACCGAGTATTATGACTATTTAAAAACGAAGACAAAAACAGATGGAGAGTTCATTTCCAAAAAAGAGAATATCGAACAGCTGATCCACACGGCCCGGGCCAAGAATACCATGCTGGAATACCTGGAAGAGGCGGCTTTGATCCGGGAGGACAAAGACGAAGACGACCAGAACGAAAACGGGGTAGGCCTGCTCACCATTCACTCGGCCAAGGGACTGGAATTTGACGTGGTGTTCATCGCCGGGTGCGAAGAGGGGCTGTTTCCGCACTGGCGCTCCATTGACGAAGGCGACACAGCCCTGTTTGAGGAACGCAGGCTCATGTATGTGGCCATGACCCGGGCCCAACGTTTTTTGTACCTAAGCCACGCCAATTACCGCAAAGGCGATTTTGCCACCCCCAGTCGGTTCATTGATCAGCTTCAGGAATGCCTGGCCTAGGGCACAGGCGCCAACTTTGTACTATGGATCTCTTTTTCGGCATACGCGAACCCGTGTCCCAGGCTGTTGCCCGGATCATACACCGTGGATGCCGGGCCATCCCTTCGAACCACAAAAAGGTCTTCATCACCCTTTTTTTCATTATTTTTATTACGGTTACCGGGGTGGGCATTGTGGTGCCCCTGCTGCCCATCTACGCCCATGATCTTGGTGCGGCAGGCATTTATGTGGCCATGATTTTCGGGGCTTTTTCCCTTTCCCGGGCGGTTTTTCTGCCCTGGTTCGGCACGCTTTCAGATAAAAAGGGGCGCAAACCCTTTATCCTGGCAGGACTTTTGACGTACATGCTGGTGGCTATCGCCTTTATCTGGACCACCAATGTAGAAGGACTTATCGCCATTCGCTTTATCCAGGGGGCAGGCTCTGCCATGATCATGCCCGTGGTCCAGGCCTATGTGGGGGAGATTTCCAACGTAGGGACCGAAGGATATGCCATGGGGCTGTTCAACCTTTCCATGTTTTTAAGTCTCTCCCTGGGACCGGTGATGGGGGGCGTGATAGAGCAAATCTGGTCTTTGGACGCGGCATTCTACTGTATGTCCGTACTGTCCGCCCTGGGCGCAATCCTGTGCCTTATCTTTCTGCCGCCTTTGTCCCAGGAGCAGATTCGAATCAATAAACGCGCACCGGCATCCCTGGCCGTGGTGATTCGGGACCGGGAATTGGCCGGTCTGGTGGTTTTCAGGTATGCCTACACGGCCTGCATCGGCATTATCTGGTGTTTCATGCCCCTGTATGCCGGCAAGACCTTTGGCCTGGCCGGCGGAAAAATCGGATTGCTTGTAACGGCCGGCGTATTTGTCTCGGGTCTCTTGCAGGTGCCTATGGGCTATGCTGCGGACCGGTGGAACAGGAAAATCATGGTGATTATCGGCGGCATATTGTCTGCGGCGGGTATTGTATACCCGTTCTGGGCGGCTTCATTTTTGGATCTGTTTGCAGGCGTCTGTCTCTTCGGGTTGGGCGGGGGGATTGCCATGCCAGCCCTGACAGCTCTTGCCGTGATTAAGGGTGAACAGAGGCAGGCCATGGGATCCGTGATGGCCATTTTAACTTCCGCCCACTCCCTTGGCATGTTCACAGGTTCGGTCATGGCCGGCCTGGCCATGGACTTTTTCAGCCTTTCCTATGCGTTTCCCTGCGGGAGCGTTGTCATGGCCGCAGGCGTTCTTGTGTTTCCTATTCTGTATCGCCGCCGATAACCTGCCTTTTTTTATTTCTCCTGCCATACCGGCGGACGTTTTTCAAAAAAAGCTGCCACACCCTCCTTGGCATCACTGGTATCGCACAATCTGGCAAAGGCTTCGTTCATGTACGCAAACTGGGCTTCATAGGGCATATCCCGGGATGCATAAAATGCTGACTTGGCGATTTTAACAGCCAAGGGACTTTTTTTTGCCAAATCCCGGGCCCAGGCAAGGGCTGCCGTATCCAGATCGTCCATGGGGACCACCCGGTTGATAAGCCCTAACGCCAATGCCTGGTCTGCCTTGATGAGTTCACCGTAAAGCAGCAGTTCCAATGCCTTTTTTTGTCCAACACACCTGGCCACCGGAATCACCGGTCCCACGCAGTTTAATCCCACGTTAATAGCGGTCAGTCCCATTTTTACGTTATCGGCGGCAATGGCCAGGTCCGAGGCCGCCACAAGGCCCATGCCGTTAGCCGCCGCTGCCCCGTGGACCTGCGCGATCACAGGTGTTTGCATTTTAGACATCAGCACCAGGGGGGCTTCCATTTTCTCAATCCATTCACGATACTGATTCGTTGTTTTACCTTTGAGTTCATTCACATCAATACCGGCACAAAATGCCCTGCCTGCACCTTTGATAAGAATGACCCTGACATCGGAATCCGACTCAAATTCTTTAAGCGCATCATACAGTTCTTCAGCCATCTGACTGGAAAAGGTGTTCATCGCCTCGGCGCGATTCAGGGTGACACGGCCCACATGGCCGTCAAGGGTCTGTGCAATAATGGTTTCGTATGCCATAACGGACCTCCTCTATTATTTTTCAGGCATGTAAGGGATTAAGCCTTTTTCATAAGCAATTTCTTGAATTTCCTTCGATTGAGTTCTGACATCAACGATAAATCCATTAATTTGTATCATCCATGCAAGTGGATTATTTTCCATTCGACTTGGCAATGTCCAATTTACATCAGAGTGAATCATTTTTAAAAGCGTGCGAACCTGCTTTGATTTTGCGTGCCCTGTACTTGGTTTGACCCCAAACGCCTCATATAATTTTGCAGTTTCTACATGAGGCGTTTGAGTGCGGTCATCTAAATAATTTACCCTGCCGATTGCATGAGTTACTGCACAAGCCCAAATATTCAAATTCCCCTTTAACAGTGGTGAAGGTCTTTTTCTGCAAAGTTCAGCCACGGCATATTGTATGAATTCAGCATATTCCTCATTAAGATACCTATTTGAAAACTCGTCTGTGAGCTTTGTAATAGAAGAAAAAATATCCTGCATCTCTTTTGGCACTTTTTTAGATTTTTTTTTCATGAATTTTCCTTAATCGAGTCTTAGTTTTCAACACAAAAGATGAATAATGGAGGCACCCAGAAACACAATAAACGTATGTTTCTGATATCTTTCAAACCATGGGATGCGACTTAGGCGGGTGCCGATCTGCCCGCCCACGATTACCCCGCTGCAGGTTGCAAACAGCAGATAGGTACCATGCGGCCAGGACGCATACCCTAACCAGACACTGGTGCCGGCCAGAAAAAGGTAAAACAGGATGGTGACAAACATGATGAGCAGACTGGTGGCCACGGCCCGGGAGGTCGGCATTTTGAGCTTAAGCGTCATATGGGGAATCAGCCAGTCCGTGTTGCCGATGCTTAACAGTCCTGTGAAAAATGAAGACAGGATGACCACAGGATAACTTTTGGCATAGGTAATCGGCGGGTGGATAACAGGGGACATGTCAATAAAAGAGATCCGATATCTCAAGGATTGGATGGTTTGAATCAAGAGATAGACGGCAATAAGCACAAAAATATACAGCAGAAGCTGTTCGTATCCCCTGGACATGTAAAAACTGGATAAAAATCCCAGGGTCACACCTGCCAGTGCCATGGGAATAAATGCGGTGGCTGTTTTTACGTCTACCATGCCGTTAAAAAGATAGGTCAATGAGCCGGTGCCTTTGCCGGCTATCTGGGTAAATATTGAAATGGCAACAGCCTCCGAAGGCCTGATTTCCAAAAAGGTCAGAACCGGTATCCAGAGGATACCCCCGCCTACGCCGGTGAACATCACCATGGAGCCGACGCCGATGGCCAGAAAATGGACAAACATAAATTTGGAAAAGCTCAATGGAATACGTGCGTTAAAAAAAAAGAAGAGAAAAAAAACATATGCCGTGTCCGCCAGCATCCAAAAACCAAGGTGTTTAGGCATCTTGAACAGCAGGGGCCATATCTTCATCAGTCAGTCATCCTTATAACGGTCGCAAGCCGTTTTTCGCCTTTTATGTTTGAATATTTGTGTTGTAGTCTATACAAAAAGTTCGGCCGGGACAAGTTTCTCTTTCAGCTGGTTTGATTTTTATGCGTACCGGGATTTTCAACCCTTCCTGACGTAGTCTCTACCCTTTTTAAAACGAATATGTTACGCCGGATTGAAGGATATGAGTCTGACAATTCAGAGAAGTCTTAAATCTTTGCAATGCATAATCACAGGTATCGTGGGGAGAAAGAAATATATGTTTGGGGCAAACAGCGTTCAGGTTCTCAATGGTTTGTTCGAGATCCTGTTCCGTGATTTTCTGCCATGGCGGTTTTCCCGTCCCCCAGATCATCTGAACCTTAAGGCCGGGTTTGCGAAGGGGACTGTCAGTAACAGGAAAGTGAAGTCCTCCGCCAATGGCATATATGGGATCATCTGAAAGGCGTTTTGCCATCTGAATAATGGTTTCAATGGTTGGATGGCCGCATCCGGTAATCACAACCATCCCTTTATGCTTAAGCCGGGCCACAATGGCCTGCTCTTCGGTCAATCCCATAAAAAAAAGGCTCCTTGACAGGGGACCGGTGGAGGCGATTCCCGCCGGCAGCATCCGGGGGTCTTGAACAATTTTGGTTTCAAATCCGTCGGCTCCCACCTCGGCTGGTGCAAAACAGTCCATTCCGTTACCTTTACCAAATGCCGGGGGCATGGCGATCTGATTATTGCGAAACGCTTTAAATCCCCCCATATGATCCGGATGCAGGTGGGATATTACCAGTGCGTCAACCTGGTTAAGTTTAAAATTGAGCTTTGCTGCATTGTGGGCTAACGCCGGCATTTCAGAGCCGAATCCCAGATCAAAAAGTATAGACCCCTTATTGGTTTTGATTACATAGGAGACGCCTGGTGCCCCCAAAAAACCTGAGGCGGCTTTGTGCTCCAGAAGTACGGTCAACTCAAACTGCTCAAGCTCAGGCAGCTCCAGACAACTTGCGTTTTCTATGCGCGCCTTATTTAAATTCCGCGATTCTTCAACATTACGTTTATAGCGGCGATTCTTAACGAAAAGCATGGGAAAAAGAACCGGAGAGGCTAATCCTAAAACAGGCCACCATGCAGGAGAAATTCTTTTGGACATTTCAAGCCTCCTTTGTTTGATACATAATAGGCGTAAAATCAAATTTTAAAGTTGATTTTACGCCTATTATTTTAGGACCGCAAATTTTATAAATTGAATAATCTGACTTACCCTTTGGCTCAATTTATTATTTCTGCGGTCCTATAAGAGGATTTTAATAATTAAAAAATCCTTTGCCGCTTTTGCGACCGAGCCGGCCGGCACGAACATACTTTCGCAGCAGTGGAGTAGCTCTGTACTTAGAATCTTTGAACTCTTCATAAAGAACATCCATGATCGCCAGACAGACGTCCAATCCAACCAGGTCGCCCAGGGCAAGGGGGCCTATGGGATGATTGGCACCCAGTTTCATGGCCGTATCAATATCATCGGCACTGGCAACGCCTTCGGCATAGATGGCGGCCGCTTCGTTGATCATGGGAATCAATATTCGGTTCACCACAAACCCAGGTGCTTCATCTACCTGTACCGGCTGTTTGCCAAGATCCAGGGCCAATGCCTTTACAGCGTTAAAGGTCTCGTCAGAAGTGGCAACCCCTTTGATGATCTCTATTAGGGCCATGACAGGTGCCGGATTGAAAAAGTGCATGCCGATCACTCTATCCGGACGTTTTGTGGCCGTGGCCACCTCGGCAATAGAAAGGGAAGAGGTATTGGTAGCCAGGATGGTTGAAGGTTTGCAGATATTGTCAAGTTCACTGAAAATCTGTTTCTTGATCTTCATATTTTCCACGGCAGCTTCCACCACAAGATCGCAATCCTGGGCATTTTCAGGATCTGTGCTGCCGATAATCCGGGAGAGAATCGGCTGGATCATAACCTCCTCCAATTTGCCCTTGGATGCCAGGCGGCTCAAATTTTTGGAGATGATCGAAATGCCCTTGTTAACAAATTCTTGTTCAATATCCCGCAACACCACCATATAGCCGTTAACGGCAAAGACCTGGGCGATTCCGGCCCCCATGGTGCCGGCACCGATTACACATATTTTTTTCATATGCTTATGAACTTTCATCAAATCACTTGTTATTTAGTCATATTTTCCACGATCATGGCCATCCCCATCCCCCCGCCAATACACATGGACACAAGTCCTGTGCCGTATCCTTTGCGCTTCATTTCATGGAGCAGGGTAACCATCTGCCGGGCCCCGGTGCAACCGATGGGGTGGCCCAGGGAGATGCCGCTGCCCAGCTGATTGGCAAACTCAGGATCAATGTTCAGTTCTATCATGCACCCTATCGCCTGGGCCGCAAAGGCTTCGTTCAACTCAATGATCTCCATGTCACTTATAGACATGCCCGTAGATTTTAATACCCGGCGCACCGCAGGAATCGGCCCCAGCCCCATATATGCAGGATCCACACCACCTGTGGCAAACCCTTTGATCTTCACATAGGGCGTTAGCCCAAGTTCTTTGGCCTTGTCTGCGCTCATCATGACCACGGCGGCACCACCATCGTTGATGCCCGATGCATTGCCCGCCGTAACAGATCCATCCTTTTTGAACACCGGTTTCATCTTGGCCATCTTTTCCATGGAGGTTTCCATGGGCCGCTCATCCGTGTCGACAATCACCTCGGCCTTGCGGGTACGGGTGGACACCGGCACGATCTCCTCTTTGAACGTACCGTTTGCAATGGCAGCCCGGGCCCTTGCGTGGCTGAGGCAGGAGAGCTTGTCCTGGTCATGCCGGGAAATATTGTAAAGTTCGGCAATATTCTCAGCCGTCACGCCCATATGGTATCCGTTAAAAATTTCAAAGAGACCGTCATACACCATCAGGTCATAGATCTCCCCTTTTCCGGATACCTCCATGCGGTATCCCCATCGGGCACTCGTCATGGCCATGGGCGCGTTACTCATACTCTCCTGGCCGCCGGCAATCACCACTTCGGCCTGCCCGCTCATGATGGATGAAGCGCCAATGGCAATGGACTTCAGCCCTGACCCGCAGATTTTATTCACCGTAAAGCCATAGGTCTCCTTGGGCACACCCGCCCGGATCATGGCCTGCCTGCCGGGACTTTGACCCTGTCCTGCCTGCAGCACATTGCCCATGATCACCTCGTCCACAGCAATAGGCTTGGCATCGGTATTCCAGTTTCCGTAACCTTTTTCCAGCTCGGTCATGCCCCGATCTCTTAGTTTGTCCGGTGCAAAGGCCATCATCTCATCACTGACCTCGGGCCGAAGCCCTGCCCTTTCCAGGGCGGCCCGGATAACCACGGCGCCCAAGTCCACTGATGAAACAGTTTTCAACACCCCGCCAAAACTGCCGATGGCAGTTCGGGCGCCGCTGACAATCACTACATCTTTCATAGAACCTCTCCTTGTTGTAAAACCCTGCTACTTGCTTCCAAAGGCAGCCTCATCCATCTCAACCACAGCATTGTCACACGCTTTAAGCGCGTCCATTTTTCCAGCGGTGGCCGCAAGGATCTGGTTGATAAAAAAGCGGGCAGTCTTGATCTGTCCGTCGTAGAAGATGTTGTCTTTTTTCTTTTTGCCCTTGTTGGCTGTGGCAGTTGCGGCCCGCCACAAAAGCATCCAGGCCATGGCAAGGTCCCCTGTAACCTCCATGAAGGGGTATGAAAAGGCATACGCAGTCAAAAATTGATCCGACCTGGACTTGGCCTGCAGTGCGGCAGCCACCTCGGTGTAGGTACTGAAAAAACCTTCCAGCCGGGCCGTGAGATCCTCAAGACCGTCCACTGCTTTGGCATCGGCAATGGTTTTCTTGATTTCCACCAGTAGGGCGTTGAAAGCTGCCCCCTTTTTCATGGAGAGTTTGCGTCCTAAAAGATCAATGGACTGGATGCCGTTGGTTCCCTCGTACAGCATGAAAATTCTGGAATCCCTGAGCAGCTGGGCCACGGGGAACTCCTCAATAAAACCGTAACCGCCGTAAATCTGAATTCCCTGGTTGCATACATCAAAGGACTTGTCCGTACCATATCCTTTGACAATAGGCGTCAGGACCTCCAGCAAATATTCATAATGGGTTTTCTGCTCCGCATCCGTGGATACGGCAACCAGGTCATGACACATGGCGCAAAAGTAGTTCAGGCTGCGCAACCCTTCCACATAGGCCTTCATGGTAATCAGCTGGCGTTTCACATCAGGATGACGGATGATGGGCACTGATTTTGAACCGGCCGGGGCTTTGAGTTCCCGGGACTGAATCCGTTCCCTGGCATAGTTCAGGGCATACATATATGAGGCCGACGCGTTGGCAAAACCCTGGAGCCCCACCATCTGGCGGGCTTCGTTCATCATCTCGAACATGGCGGCCACGCCTTTATTTTCCTGCCCCAAAAGGGTGCCCATGCACCCTGATTTGCCCCCCAGGGTCAAGGAACATGTGGCGTTGCCGTGCAGGCCCATTTTGTGCTCAATGCCTGTACACACCACATCGTTGAATTCCCCCGGGCTGCCATCCGCGTTCACCCTGAATTTGGGTGCCAGGAACAGGGAAATACCGGCAATACCTTCGGGCGCGCCTTCGATCCTGGCCAGAACCGGATGGATGATATTTTCCACCATATCGTGCTCTCCGGCGGAGATGAAAATCTTGTTGCCGAACAGAGAATAGGTGCCGTCCCCGTTTGGTTTGGCCGTAGCCTCGACCGCGGCAAGGTCGGAGCCCGCGTTCGGTTCGGTCAAAAGCATGGTGCCGGACCATTTCCCGGAGAGCATATTTTTAAGATAAATCCGCTTTTGATCATCCGTGCCGAACTTTTCCACAAGTTTGGCTGCCCCATGGGTAAGCATATTGTAAAGCATAAAGGAATTACAAGCCCCGTAAAAATATTCATTGGCTGCCATGGCAACAGTATGTGGCATCCCCTGTCCGCCCCATTCGGGATCATCGGTCATTCCCAGCCACTCACCTTCATTATAAGCGGCATATACACTGTGAAAGGCATCGGGTACTTTTACGTCACCGGCATTGAACGTGCAGCCTTCGTCACTTATCGTTTGAAGGGGCAGGATCTCTTTAATTGCAAGATTTCTGGCTTCGCTTACGATTAAATCAACGGTCTTTTTCCCGAACTCGGCAAAGCGTTGATCCTTGCTTAATTTGTCCACGTCCAGTTGTTCGTGTAATACGAAATCCACATCCCGTCGATCTGCAATCAATTGTGCCATAAGACTTTTTCCTCTATCAAAGCGTTTAAGGTTACAGGCGGTCACAGGCGTACTAGTTTTTCACACCCATGGGTCCTTCAAAAAACTGAACGACTGTTCTAAAAGCCTTGGATATGGCGAGCAAAAACTACACCAGCCCGCCACGCTATTTGACAAATATTTGATTTAAAACGGTATTTATCTATTTTTGAATAGTTAGCAGACGAGCAGACAGGCGGACATATGTGGCGATAACGCCACAGAAACAAAGGCTATAGATGCAAATGAAACTAATTTTATTTAAATTTCAATACATTACACAAACGTGTCTATATAGCCACGTTTTGGGGCTATTCCAATCCAAGTTTTTTCATCTTGGTAAACAGAGTCTTTCTATGAATTCCCAGTGCAAGCGCCGTCCTGGCTTTTTGCCAGCGGTTCTCCTCTAGGGCGTTCAGGATAATCCCCTTTTCAAATTCCGCCACAATCTCATTCAAAGACCCGCAAAGATCATGGGTTTCGCGGACAAAACCGACTTGTTCCTGGGCGTCTGCCCCAGGATCAGACGAAGTCTCCATGAAATCAATTTTCCCCAGGGTCATGTAACGGTGAAGGACGTTCTGAAGTTCCCGGACATTTCCGGGCCAGTCGTGCAGAAGAAATGCCTCCATAATTTTGCCTCCCATGGGGAGCATCTGCCCCTCATCACCAAAGGCGGATAAAAAGTAGTCCACCAGCAATGGAATATCCTCCTTGCGGTCTCGCAGGGCAGGCAGCCGGATGGGGATAATGTGCACCCGGTAGAAAAAATCCTCCCGCATCACGCCTTTTTCCACCAGGCGTTTGAGGTTCTTGTTGGTGGCGGCTACGATCCTGAGGTCGGGTTTAATCACCCGGGTACTGCCAACAGGGGTGTATCCCCCGCCTTCAATGGCCCGGAGCAATTTCACCTGAAGATTGAGTCCGACATCCCCGATTTCATCCAAAAACAGGGTGCCGCCGTCAGCCGTCCCAAGAAACCCCTCTTTGTCCTTTTCAGCGCCGGTGAATGCCCCCTTGCGGTAGCCGAAAAATTCACTTTCTATAATATGTTCACTGATGGCCCCGCTGTTGACGGGTACAAACTGTTTTTTACTGCGCTTGCTCAAATTGTGAATCGCCCGGGCCACCAGCTCTTTTCCGGTTCCGGATTCGCCATAGATGATCACAGGGGCGTTGCTTGCGGCCGCCCGTACCACAAGCTCATACACTTTCTGCATGGCCGGACTCTTTCCCACGATGTTTTCGAACCGGTACCGCTCTTTCATGGCGGATCGAAGAACGATGTTCTCATTTCTGAGCAGATCCGCATCTTCGCTGATCTGCTCTTCCCGGCACTTTCTGTCGGTGATGTCCATATGGATGGTCTGGGCTTTGACAATCCGCCCCCGGTTGTCATAAACCGGAGACTGGATAGACCAGTACCATCGGCCGTCCCTGGGACTTTTCAGTTCCCACCTGCGGGTCTGGCCTGAAAGAACAGACTCAAGCCGACACCCGGGACAGGGGGAGTCCAGGGCGTGAATCAGCCTGTAGCATTTTTCACCCACCCCGCTTCGGCCGGCTTTTTCCTGCAGCGTGATATTCATGAACTCAACCCGGTAATCTTTTGATGTAATATAAATCAATCCCTCAAAGGTACGTATGATATCACTGAGCTGGGCCTCACTTTGCCGCAGGCGGTTCTCGGCAAGTTTTCTTTTTGTGATATCCATAAACGACGCAATGCTTCTGCCGGTCCCGGGAATCATGCCCACCTTCATATCAATATACCGAATATCGCCGGACTTGGCAAAAATCCGGCATTCGTACTCGGTGGGAATGCCGGAAAGGCCCTTTCGTCGACCGTAATGATAATTTTGCATCATTTCATTGTCGCCGGGCACCACGAACTGGGACCACCTCATCCGATTCTCGATTTCATTGCGCTCAAGTCCCACCAGGGCCATAAATTTGGCATTCACATGAAGAATCATCATATCCGGATCAATGATGATGGTTCCGGTTCCTGTGTTTTCAAAAACGCTGTGGTACATCTCTTTTTGGCGCGTCAGTTCCAGGATCTGTTCTTCAACGCCCCGGTTCCTGTGCAGCCGGTCCAGGGTTTTGCCAAGGTCTGCCGAAAGCTCTTCTAAAACCAAAAGTTCCAGGGCGTGCGGCACATATCCGCTGAGGGCATAAAAAACCTGACACAGGCCCCCTTTTTCACAAGGGTCATTTATGGGAAAGTACAACGCGGTGGCCAGGGTCCCGCTTTTCATGCCAAGGCGTTTTTGCACGGATTTGGGAAGATCTGTATCCGTGACTTTTTTAAGGCTTTTTGTTTTTGGGTTTACACACCTCCTGTGAAAAGGGGATAAATCGTCTATACCGCTATGGGGTGAACAATTGTCACCGCTCTCCAGACCGGATTCAGGATAGAAAACAGATTTGAAACAAACCGTATAATAAGGGGTATGGCTTTCCACCGCACTCACAATTTCATCCAGAAGTCCGGAGGCATCAGCGGTATGTAGCATGGCCCGCCGGCATAGACTGGAAAATGTGAACAACCACATCATATCCGCCGGAATCCGGCCTGTTTGAGCCAATATGTCATGTCTGGCCTGATCCGGGCCGGGTTTTGTTTTCATAGCACACCTGCAGAAATCAAGCGGTTTAAATTTCAGAAAATTGGTGAAAATTGGTTCTTATTTTCATGATATTTCTCTTTGATCCCCTAATTACCAAACAAACTCTGACACTCAATGATCCAGTTTTTTATCACAGCCTGATATCATAATGTTTATTTGAAAAGATGCTTTTTATGGCACAATTTTAAAACTCAATAATATCAATTGGATTGATTAAACATTCCCTGACCCAAAAGGCAACTATAAATTTAGGCTCATCTTATATTTACACCATATCCGCAGCCAGTTTGTTTCAACCAGCCGGGCCCGGAGACCCGCGGTGTCGATCATCCGTCAGATGACAGTCGGTCGGTTGAAGCGACGAAGCATCAGTTGAATTTTTTGATTATTTTTTTCTTGCGTTTTGCCAATCTTTGTACTTAAACAATTTACAGCTGCTTTCAAAATATTAAACTAAAGAGAGTAAAACCATGAGCGATCAGAAAAAATGCCAGGAGTTTTTAAATTTTATTAAACCACAGATTGGTCAACAGATTCATGTGGGGCCATGGCTTGAGATTGACCAGAAACGAATTAATGATTTTGCTGAAGTTACCGGTGATGTGCAATGGATTCATACAGATGTTGAGCGAGCCAAAGAAGAGTCTCCTTATAAATCAACAATTGCTCACGGGTATTTGACATTGTCTTTATTGCCTTATCTAACTGAAAGTAATCATCCTGATTTTTTTCAGAAAAATTATCCCGGCATGAAGTATCGGGTAAACTATGGTCTTAACCGACTTCGTTTTCCTTCTGCTGTTAAAGCTGGGGCCAAAATTCGGGCAAGAACGACACTTCATCAAGTAGAAGAGGTAAAGGGCGGTATACAGATCTGTTATCTTATTACCATTGATATTGAAGGTGGTGAAAAGCCGGCTTGTGTTGCCGAATTTCTGGCACGCCTTTACCCTTAGGAACCGGTCTTAAATAAAATGCCCATTTTGCTAAATCCGGAAGCGCGGACCTCCCTCCGGCAGTAAAGATGCGGGCGGGACGCCCGCGCTCCCAAGTTAAGTTATTTCGGTCTCATTCATTAACCACAAAACATGATGCATAAAAAAAAGCCCTGATCATTTGCAATAAATAATCAGGGCTTTTTTAAAAAAGAACCGGCGGCGTTCTACTCTCCCACACAGTCTCCCATGCAGTACCATCGACGCTAAAGAGCTTAACTTCCGTGTTCGAGATGGGTACGGGT